>Ga0172375_10001066_pt1 | contig 44462 bp, 76 predicted proteins | sample LakKiv1m_FD_114537 | JGI IMG/M metagenome (GOLD analysis project Ga0172375, IMG submission 114537) | Freshwater microbial communities from Kabuno Bay, South-Kivu, Congo - kab_092012_11.1m | ecosystem: Environmental > Aquatic > Freshwater > Lake | place: Democratic Republic of the Congo... | reverse complement strand
CGAACGACTACGTTTTCAACATCTCAAGCAACGTGACCTTCACGGCGGCGAACGTCGGCACAGACGGAAGCACTGGCCCGCTGGCATCATCGTGGCGCAACATGACGAAGTGGCCGGGGACGGGGATGTGGGGCACCAATGTGCTGTTTGAGGCGTTCGCTCCGAGCAACCGGATTTACACGATCAGCGGATCAACGAGCGTACCGGGGTACGATGGATTTGATGCAAACTGGAAGTGAGGAGTGTGAATGAAACAATCACTGCGATGTCACGGACTGCAATCCGCTAAGGGCCGAGCTATGAAATGCTGGACATTTATGCGCGGGGGGAGCGGGTCCATGAAACATTGCATAGACGACGGCCTCGGTTGTTTTCGCGCCCTGCCAGTTAGTGGGGCGATGTGGCTGGTATTGATCTGGTGCGGGTGAAGAAAAACCTTTGTATGTCGAGGTCAGAACAAATAGGGTGATGGCGGTTACTTCGGAGTATAAGATCAATCCCAAGGCAAACGGCGGGAAAAAAGATAAGACCAAAAAGCTGAAGAAAAATAGTAAGGATTTTGGTAAGGATATTAAAGTCAATGACCATGGAGCTCGTCTCCATGGCTTGCCAACTAAATCTTCTATTAAAATTAATCTTATGATAAATGATGTACCACTTATTGATACAAGCAATTTAAGATAGATTACTTTAGTATAATTCAATTGTTATGTATAATTGAATTAACGAAAAAATTATAATTAATATTGTTACTGGAGGAGTTATATGATATCTGAATTATGTATAGTTGGTCATCCTTCTAATTTGGGTGGTGCAGATACAGAACTCTCGCACCAGATATATGTCTGGCAAAAAATGGGTATTAAAGTTCATATATGTCATACAACACCCCTAGATCAAAATCTAAAAAAGATGAAAATGGAAGAAAGAGGTTGTATATATCATAAACCTTGTGACTGGTTATCTTTAAGGAATTTTCATGTTATCTCTTTTTGTAACGGAAGATTTTTACAGTATCTTCCTCAGATAAGAATGTATGCAAAGACTACAACATTTGTAAATTGTATGACTTGGAATTTTCCAAGAGAGATAGAATGTCAAAGACAAGGTCTAATTGATTTTCATTTATATCAGAGCGACCATGGTTTACAGATGGTTAGTCAGAAGCTAAAAGTCCTCGGTAAACCATACAGACCTATCCGATTTCAACCTTATTTCCACCTACAAGATTTTCCCTTTATAAAGGATAGACCAGCTGATAAGTTTCGTTTCGGAAGGATTTCGAGGGGTGATGCAGATAAGTTTCATGAGAAACAGTTATGGGTTTATGATCAATTTATGTCACCTGTTCCGAAAGAAGGTATAATTCTTGGTTGGGATAATAGAGCGAAAAAGAAATTTGGAAGAGAACCATCAGCTTGCATTAAAGCTTATCCTGAAAGTGGTATTAGTCAACAAGATTTTTATAAGCATACAGATGTTTTAATTTTGATGGCTAAGACTTTTGAAAATCTTCCTAGAGTTGGTTTTGAAGCAATGGCATCAGGAAGTGTTATGATTGTTGATAATAGGGGTGGATGGAAAATACAAGTCGAAGATGGTAAAACGGGATTCTTGTGTAACAATGAATCTGAGTTTGTTCAGAGATCTTCACAACTAGCAGCAGACAAAAACCTTCGAGATGATATGAGACAAAAAGCTTTTGATAAACTACAACGAGAGTGGGGAATTGAATCTTCAATGAAAAGTTGGGAAAATATATTCAACCAGTGGGAAAAATTGAGATAAATTATGTCTAAGTATATAATACGAATTTTGTATGATGTTCCAGGATGGTGCTATTATCATAGAGCTGTTGCTTTACAAAAATATGCACCACCTGACTTTGAAGTATCAATAGGTCCTGACTATGGAAAAGCTTTAAAAGAAAAACCTCATGATCTCGTATTTCAACTTTGTTACTCATATAGTAAACCACTCAGAGAACATTGTCAAAAAGGTGGTTATAAATGTTTAATAGTTTCTGGTTATAATGTTGGTTGGGGACATTGTAATTCTTGGTTAGATACTACTATGAAATATGCAGATGCAGTAATAGTTAATAATTTTGAAATGTGGGATAAGTCTGGAAGAAAACCAAAAACATATCATATTTCGAATGGTGTAGATAGAGAAATTTTACATCCAACAGTGGATATATCTCAAAGAAAACAAAAAGCTTTGTGGTGTGGTTCTTTCATTCATAAAGCCACTAAAGGTCATCAAGATATTTTAATTCCCTTACAACAATTACTAAAAAGAAGAGGAATAGAGTTAGATCTAAAACTTACCAATTCTATGACAAAAGCAAAGCTATCATTACCTCAAATGGCTCAGTGGTATAATACTGGAAGATATTACATTGTCGCTAGTAAAAACGAAGGCACACCCAATCCAGCACTGGAAGCAGCCTCATGTGGTTGTGTAGTAATATCAACTAAAGTGGGTAATATGCCTGAATTAATCAAACATGGTCACAATGGATATTTATGTGAACGAACAGTTCAAGAATTATATTTACATACTATGAGAGCCAGTGAAAATGTTGTTCCAATGTCCCAAAACATGTTGAAAGAAATTGCAGCTTGGGACTGGAAAATCAGAAGTCAAGAATTTTATAATCTATTTCGTAAATTAATACAAGAAAGAAGATAATGAATTTAACTAATACAAATCAAAGATATGCTGCAGTATATAAAAATGTAACTCAGCTCAAGTCTGCTCCTATCATAAAACCAAAACCACCACCTAAAAAAGACAATCCAATATATGAAAAGTTCGACATAAATTATAAAACAAATTTTGAAATTTTTGCTTATTGTTCTGCTAGTTATTTAGATGCATATAATTTTGTAATTAACTCATGGTTGCTTCCCAATGTAACAAAAATAACTATATATACTGATTTTGATTTAAATCCTCATGATAAGAGAATTGAAATTATACCATGTTTTAAAAATCAGACTACAGATAACTGGCTTATAGGTACAGGTAGAAGATTAGATGCAATTAAAGATTATACTGAAAAAAGAAAAAATAGTGGTCAAAATATTTTATTTCTAGATATCGATTGTTATATTACTAAAGATGTATCCCATGTTTTTTCTAAAGATTTTGATATATCAATCACCAGATTATTTTGCACTAGTTCTTATGCAGATTCAACTGCAACTGCAGGTTTATGGTTTGCTAAAATTACACCGAATTTTCACATGTTTATAAACGACTGGTTATACTCAGCAGCACAATACAAAAATCAAGGTAGGGGAGTTAGACAGCATCATATTTCTTACGTTCAATATTCTTTCACAGACATAGCAAGAGCTGGTTTGAGCAACAATAAATATAAAATTATGCCGCTCAATGAAAGATTTTATAATTCTGAACATTCTGATGATAACAAATGGTTGTTATGTGTGCAGAAATACAAGCCACATATTTTACATTTTAAAGGTAGAAGATTTCGAAAAAAAGAACTCGTTAGTAAAGTATTACAACTATCTGGGGTGTCAACTTGAATTACGATATAATCAGTTATTGTTCAGAAAATTACATGAATGCATTTAAGTTCAATAGTCGTTCATGGCTTGAAAATTCTAAAGCTAAAAACATAATATTATACACTGATAGTATAAACTTTCCATCGTATGATAACTCCAGGTTCATATTAAGAAAATTTTATGACAAATCTAATGACTGGATAGAGAATGTTGGTAGAAAAACAGAATGTATTTTAGATTACTTAAAAACTTCAACAAGACAACATTTTTGTTTTATAGAAGCTGATTGTTATATAGTTGGTGACTTCTCTGAAGTTTTTGATGAGAAATATGATATTGCAGTAACTAGATTATTTTCATCTCAGAAACATACACATGCAACTGTAACGTGTGGTGTTTGGTTTGCACAAAAAACAAAAAAAACTATAGAGTTTTTTGAACGGTGGAATAAAATTTCAAAAATGTATAAAGAAAGAAAGTTGGGTATTGTTCCTGATTTAATTGCTTACGATCAACTCTCCTTTACTGATATCATTCGTTTGAACTATGTTGAAGGACCTCTTAATGTATACTCTTTAGATGAGTGTGTATATAATTCCGAAGATTCTAAAGAGAACATTTGGTTAGAAAAGATCACAAGGATAAAACCAAAAATTTTACATTTTAAAGGACAAAGATATTTGAATGAAAAACTAACAACTAAAGTTCTAGAAGCAGCAGGAGTAAAATGAATTTAATACAAATACCTAAAGAATATCAAGATTATGTTATGTTGCACGTAACACAGTGTAGAAGTAAAGGTTTTGATTTTTATACAAAAATGTGCGAATCGGAATTTGAAACTTTTAAAGAACACATTAAAAGACCGAAAGTTGTTTTAGATTTGGGTTGTGGTTTAGGCAGAATGTCTATTTATATGAACTGGATTTTAAATGATAGTGATACACACTATATCCTTTGTGACTCAACAAATAAAGATGTTGTTAGCATATCATATGGGTGGAAGCCTCAATATAGTTTCTATAGCAATTTAGAGAAAGCTGAACAACTATGCAAACTAAACGGACTGGTTAATTTTGAAGTAATTGATATTAAAAGCCTTTCTAAGTTAAAAAATATTGATTTAGTTATGTCATTCTTATCAGTGGGATTTCATTACCCCATAGAAGATTATATAGATACATTAATGGATATTACCACACAAGATTGTGAAATGATATTTGGAGTTAGAAAAGGCAAGTATAATGAAAATTCATTTAGTTCAAAATTTAAGACAAGAATGATTTTAAAACAAAATTTACTTAAAGAAGAAACAAAAGAAGATATAATGATTTTACAGAAATAACACATTATAATGAATTTAATACAATTCGAGATAACTAATAACTGTAACTTACATTGCAAATATTGTGATCGCTCTATATTGGGTACCAGATTTACACATGGTGAACATAATATGAGTGAACAAGAGATGGATATAATATTAGAGAAGATACTCAACTATATACCCCAAAATAGAAACTGGCGCTTTTCTTTTTGTGGATTGGGTGAACCTCTTATGCATCCAAAATTAGAAGTTATGTTATCTCGTCCTTTACTTCAAAAATTTAAAAATATTGATCTCATTACAAACGGAACTTTATTAGATGAAAATAATGTACACATTTTAGCAAAATGTTTACATAAACGAACCATCAGAGTGTCATTGCAATCAGCTGATAAAAACCAAATGGAATCGTTACAATTCGGTGCTAAGTTTGAATGTGTAATTAAAAACATATGTCATTTAATTGATCATAATAATGATTTTCAATGTATTTGGATACAGAAAATGATTACACCAGAAAACCAAAATGATATGAATAATAGTAGATTAGAAGAGTTGGGTATTCGTGCAGGACCACGAGTAAAGATTATAAGTAAAACATGTGTAGATATATTAGGTCGCCACTCAGAACAAAAGTTACCCAGACCCCATATAAATATACCATGTAATCGTTTCGGAGAAGATATAATTATTAATTCATATGGAGACTGGACTGTATGTTGTTGGGATTCAACACGATCACAAGTTCTTGGAAATATTATTAAACAATCATTTACAGATTCAAATGTTATTGAACGAAAAAATGAACTAAAAAATTCTTTAGAAAAAGGTGAATTTGAAAATTTACCTATATGTAAAATGTGTTTAGCCGGTAGATAAAGAAATATTATGAAACTCAATCTTGGCTGTGGTACATTAAAATTTAATGATTTTGTAAATATAGATCACAGAAAAGAAGTAAATCCAGATAAAGTAGAAGATGTATTTACTCTACCATCATTTCAGTCTAATAGTGTTGATGAAATTGTTGCGTCTCATGTTCTTGAACACGCATGTTTTGATAGAACATTGGAGATATTGGAACGATGGAAAAGTTTACTTATATTCAGAGGAATATTGTGGATAGCTGTTCCAAATTTTGAACTAGTATATAAAGATCATTTATCAGCTTGGAAAGATAAAAGAATATCATGGGAATACTTCAATTCAAGAATATTTGGCAATTCACTTGTTGCAAAAAAAATGTATGGATCAGATGATCTAGAGAATTATGTTGGTGTTAAAAAATATGAAATAGCATTTCATAGATCTGTGTTTACGAAAGAAATGCTAAAACAATGCATAGAAGAATGTAGATTTCGAACAGTTGAAATTGTTGATTCTGTTCCATACAAATCAAAACATGAACATGAGATATGTTGTAAAGCTATAAAATGAAAGTAATTTTCTTGAGCCCCCTTGATAAAAAAACAGAAAACTTATCCAAAGAAGACATCAAAGGAACTCCTGCTTTATATACTTATTACTTACGAACTGAATTTCAAAAATTGGGAGTCGAATCTCAATATTGTACTCCCGGATTTGTAAAGGGTTTAGATGTAAATCTTGAATCTATTGTTATACCTCCTGGTGATCATATAATTTCAGTATATCAAAGACTTTTTACTAGGTGGTGCAAAAACAACAAAGAGCCAATCAAACATATTAAAAAATCTATAAGAGGAAAAATAACATCAATCTGTGATCACGAAACTCAAAATCCTATTGAGGATATACTTTTTTATTCGTTACCAACCAAACATGAACTAAATAAAAATAAGTATATAGGTTGCAGTATAGATCCACTCCTTCTTTATCCCCAAAAAGATCCTTTAAAAATAAGAATTCTTGTAGACCATCCATATTATGGAACAGATAACAGAGATCAAACGTACAACCTTTCTAAAGAATGTTTAAAATTTCAAAACAACAATAAAGATAAAAAAATAGAAATTAGAAGATTTGGTGGTCCTGATGGAGTTGAAGATGTAAATATTAACAACGTCAAGCCATCTGAGTATGTCAGAATGTCTATGGCTACTTATCCTAAAGCGTGTGAAGAATACAGAAAGGCAGATATTTATTTAGTCACTCATCCAGAGTCTTTAGGTTTATCTGTTATAGAATCAGCAGCTTGTGGTAGTTTAATTTTAGCACCTGAGGGATTTATTCGACCAGTAATGCTACAACAAAGTCATTTTATCACGTTTCCTAAAACACAAATTCCTTGGGATTTAGTTATGAATGATTTAAATAAGAGACCATATAAAACAACTAAACAAAAAACTTGGACTGAAACTGCTATAAAAATATTAAACGATTTAGAAAGAAAAATATGAAAATTATATTCTTTGCTGGAATTCCAAAGAAAACAGAAGAAATGACTCTGAATGATATCAATGGTACTGCAGCTCTATATTCTTATTTTTTAAGAAAAGAATTTCAAAAGATGGGAATAGAAACTGAATATTGCGCTGCTAGACCAGGTGGAGCTCCAGTTGCTCTTTTGGATAAAATAGAAGTTCCAAGAGGTGATCACATTATATCTACAGCACAAAAGGGTTTTACTGTTAGGTGTTCAAGATCAAAGATACTTCTCAGTAATGTTAGAAAATCTATAAAAGGAAAAATAACATCCATTTGTGATTATGCAACACCCAATCCAATAGAAGATGTTATATTTTATGCAATACAATGTCAAAACCCGTACAGAAAAAATAGTTATATTGGCTGGGCATGCGATCATGAAGTATTACATCCGGAACAAGATCCAACAAAAACAAGAATACTTATTGATCATGCTTATTACGGTCGAGATAAAAGAGACTTAACTGAAAAAATATCTTTAGAATGTTTAAAATTTCAAGGTACATTTAAAGGTAAAGAAGTAATAATCAGAAGATTTAGTGGACCAGAAGGTGTTGAAACAGTAACACCCAGTAATGTTTATTGTGGTGCATATAATAGATCAACATCGATGCCTTATCCAAAAGCATGTGAAGAATATAAAAAGGCAAATTTCTTCTTTGTAACACACCCAGAGTCTTTGGGTTTATCTGTATTAGAAAGTGCAGCTTGTGGTGCATATGTTTTATCTCCTGAAGGATATATAAGATCAAGACAATTGAAACAAGTAAGACATGTTTCATTTAAACGTTTAGATATTCCTTGGGATTTAGCAATAAGAAAAATGGCTCCCATCAGTTCAGTGAATGTTACGAAAGACTATAATTGGACAATCATGGCAAATAAGATTTTAAATGAATTAAATTCATAAGGAGATAGAATGCCTACATTTGAAGAACACCAAAGAAATATTTTAAGTAAAGTGGATACTAAAAAATTAGAAAACTTAAAAATAAAATATCCAGGAATTGAACACAAATATCTTAAGTATAGTTTTGAAATACCATATAAATTGACATTTGCTACAAAATATCTATCACTTGAATTTTTGCCAAAAAAAGATATTTTAGATATCGGTACTGGCCCTGGGTGGTTTCCAATGATTGCAAAACATTTTGGACACAATGTTACATGTTGTGATGTACCAAACATTTGTGTTGATGTTAAAATGTGGGAGGATGTTCTACATATACTGGGACTAAAAAAAGATTTTGTTTTTCCAGTTGAACCTATGATTAAAATACCTTCTGAAATTGGAAAATATGACATCATTTCTTGTTTGGGTATGGCTTTACATCATGGTTGGAATATTAAAAATTGGTATTTCTTTTTAGATGATTTAATAGATAATCATTTAAAGAGTGGAATTGACACTGCAATATTTTTTCAGGTGAATAGAAATCCAGCATGGGAAGCATTGGAACAAGATAATGTTTATAAAACTAGAAAAGAAATAGTTAAATGGGAAATGTTTGAATCACACATTTTAAGGGCATACATAAGAAAATCATGAAAATATTTATAAGTGTTCCAAGAGATACTGCTCAGTGGTTTTGGAATATGAATAATCTTTTAACTCATTCACTTCAGGATCTTGGTCATCAAATGACTGATTTCAATAGTTCTGAATTGGTTATAGTTATTCAACATCTTCCATCTTACGTACCAAAAGTAAATGATAAAAAATATATTCTACTGCAGACAGAACAGAAAGATCATCCATCTGTGAATCTGGAAAGTTATTATTTATTTAAACCAGATAGAATATGGGGGTTTGGAAAAGATCATATTAAAGAAGAATATACTCCTCTAGGTTATCATCCGTGTTTAGAAATTCCTTATGTTGGACCACAAGATATACAAATTGGATTCTTTGGTTGTGGTAATCCCAGAAGAGATAATTTCTTTGCTAAATCTAGAACTAGAATCACAGGAATGTCAACATGGAACTATAATGATAAAATAAGAAATATACAACGATGTAAAATTAATCTCAACGTACATAGTTTTTGTAAAACTACCTATACAGAATGGGATCGTCTTTGTTTGATTTTTGCAAATAGAGGTTTTCTTTTAACAGAAGAATTATATTGTCCTTTGCCTGCAACACAATTTGTATTTGATCCTAATGATTTTAATCGAAAAGCAGATTATTATTTAAATAATGAAAAGGCTCGAAAAGATGTTGCAATGAACATCTATAATCTTTATAAGACAAATTTTGATATGAGAAAGATTTTACAAGAGAGGTTACTCAAAATATGAGCTTAGATGATATAGCAAAAAAACACGGAACAGACAAAAGCTCTATATCTCATAATTACACAAAATATTATGAACTATTGTTTTCACCTATACAAAACCAACGACTAAAGATTATTGAAATAGGTATTGCATCTGGAGCTTCGTTAAGAATGTGGAAAGAATATTTCCCCTTAGCAACTATCTATGGAATAGATGTTTCACTAGGTTATAAGAAATATGAAGAAGAAAGAATTAACGTTATAGCTGGTGATCAAAACAATTCAGATTTTTTAAAGACATTATATACAACTGTTGGTGAGTGTGATATTATAATTGATGATGGTAGTCATGTTTCAAAACACCAAGTAACCAGTTTTACTCACTTGTTTCCTTTAGTTAAAGCCGGTGGTTATTATGTTATAGAAGATTTACACACATCTTACTTAAAAAATTTTCTTCTTGATTCACCTCTTCCAACAACAGATTTCTTAAAAAATCTTGTTGATGATATGAATATGAGAGGAAAAAGTCAATATGCAAATAAGAATCTTATAGTTCCCCACTTAAAAAAACAAAATATATCTTTAAATTACTATGAAGAAACAATTGAATCAATCATGTTTTTTCCCAGTATTTGTTTTATTAAAAAATTAGGAGCATAAAATGTGTGATCCAGCATGTATCAGCTTCGGTTGTAAATATCTTAAACCAGAAGAAATTAGAAACAAAGATATATTGGAAGTTGGTTCTTATAACATTAATGGTTCTTTAAGAACATATCTTCTTGAAAATAAACCTTCAAAGTATATTGGTGTTGATATACAAGCGGGTCCTTTTGTAGATCAAGTTTGCAATGCTGAAGATATTATTACCGTCTTTGGTAAAGAATCTTTTGATGTTCTTGTTTCTACTGAAATGATGGAACATGTAGAGAAGTGGAAATTGATAGTTTCAAACTTTAAAAATATCTTACGACCAAACGGAAGTCTGATTATTACAACTCGTTCTATTGGTTTTGCGAAACATGATCATCCTTTTGATTTTTGGCGCTATGAAGAATCTGATATGAGAAACATTTTCTCTGATTTTATTATTGAAGCAACAGAAAAAGATATATATGCACCAGGTATCTTCATTAAAGCAAAGAAACCAGTTAATTTTATAGAGAATAATCTAACAGAATACAAGCTATATAATGTTAGTACAGGACAACGATAGAACAAATTAAAAAGTTGTTATCCCACAGGAGATTGTTAAAATGGCCAATAAAAGAATTACTGCATCTAATTCTTTAGCACCAGTTCAAGAATTAGCTGTTAACCCCTTCCATTCATATGACTCAAATAATGTTAATATGTTGACTCGTATGATTACAGGGAATAGAGATCGTGATGTTATTGTTCACGGTTTAGATGCAAAAGGAATTCCTTTAAGTTCAACGGAAATTTTAGATACGCCTGTTATAGATGAGAACTTTTTAACTTTCGATAGTAATAAATGGGAATTGGTGGGTGGAGATTTTGTTTATGATACTGTTAATAAAAATCTCAGAGCAACAAAACCTACATCAGGATCAACATTTTTTGAAGTTCGTTATAAATTAACAGATGCTAATCCTGAAATTTTTAGTTATTATAAGATAGAATTTGATTTAGGTGTTCCTGCAGGATCAAACGGAACACCACTTTATGTTTATGTTTCATACGCTGGTCATACTGAAACATATAAATATCCTGTTGAAGGTAGCTATGCTTTCTATATTCAAGCAGAAAATGAAACAGACACATTTAGATTGAATCTTGTTTTAGATGCTTCCAATCCTTTTATGCCGACCTATGCAACTATAGACAATATTAAAGTTACAAGAGTTATTAGACAAGGCGGAGATATAGAAGCAATAACAGATCAAACAGTTGATCAAAATTGTATTAGAGCTGCTTGGTTGAGACCTCATCAACAAGTTAAAATTGATGCAGGTGTCGCTGTTAAAGATGATGTTATGCTTAATATATTGGGAACAGATCCTGCTAACACACCAGTTGTAACATTAACATATGGAAATGATTCATCTTGGATTGGTGGTCCTTGTTCATCAGTTACATCTAAAAAAGCATTTACTGATTTAGATTTTTCATTTCCTAATAAAGTCGCTGATATTCCAATTGTTGATGATGGTAATCCAGACCATCAATACTATTGTGATTTTCCCGGTTATGGTGGTGGTTCAGATGTTAAGTGGGCATATATTTGTGTCTACTATGCATATTATAAAAATCCAGTTCCCAATGTTGCGTATATTGGTTTAGCAAGAGAAGAAGAAGTATTTGATCCTATTTTCGGACAAGATTATTTACCTTTAGCTAAAGTTAGATTTATTTCTAAAGATGTTGTTGATGCTATATTCTATTATCCTGACAGAGTGGATTGGACTGTTATTGATGCTTCTAAAGTTTCATATCTGTTAATGGAGAATTTAGAACACTGGGAAACAAGACCTGCTAATGTTTCGATAGCGTTAGACATACTTGCTGCCAGAGTGTTTAATATTAGAAGATATCAGATTAACTGGTCTAATGGAAATGAACTTAATCCGGAAGTATCTGATGGAGACTGGCCTGTTTCAACTGATGGCGGAAGTTCATCTTCTGCTGGTTTTGTTCCTTCTAAACCATCAACATGGAAATGGTATAGTAAAGCAGTTCAACCCCATTCAGCAATTTCTGATGATCCCGGAAGTAAATCTTCTGAATATGTTCCTGCTTATTTATCAGATACAGAATATAAAAGTTTAGATGAAGCACAACAATCTTGGCCTAAATCATATTATGTTGTATTACCAGAAGGACCAGGAGCAGTAACTGTTGTTAACCCTTATAGTATGTATGGAACAGGAAAAGCACCTGGACCAAAATCAGATGATGTAGTTCTTAATAAGTTTTTACGAGCAGATAATACTTGGCAAAATGTTCCACCTGGAACTTTAATCTTTAACGATTATGATGAATTCAAATTATGGTATACATCTACAAATCATTATGAAAGTGATGATATAGGTTCTGATGGTGAGACTATTACTAAGCCAGCAAGAATAGCAGAAGTTGATTTAGATAGAATTATATTTATAATTTCTGATACTTCTTGGTGGAGAACTCCATCAACATATGGAGCAGGTGGAGCTACTCCTTGGACTTCTTGGTCTGGTACAGCCATTAAAGCAAATGTACCAGTAGAGATAAAACCAATCAATACTGACTTTGAAGTTAACTGGTCTTCTTATATAAATTGGGCTGCAGCATATACGGCTAATTCTGGTACATGGGCATGGGCTGGTATAGGTGTTGCTCCTACTACAAATCATGATAATGCGAAAGCTCTATGGCCTAAAGGTTATTATACAGTAGTTAATGGTTCTTATCTTAGAAAAGTTAATCCGTTTAATCCAACCGGAAATGGATTAGTTCCGGGTCCAATTACTTCAGAAGTTGAAGCATATAAGTTTCTCAAATCAGATGGTTCATGGCAAGTTCCTGTTAGTGGTGATATACACTTCTATATTCATGGTTGGCCTCTAGCTGGTTTTGTCATGGGGCAAGCAATATCAGCACAAGATTTCACTACAGATACCATTTACTGGTATGTTGATAATTTACCTGCAGGGGCCAGTTTAGTTGTTAATATAGCAGAGTGTGATGCTGATGGTACTGGTCAAACTACATTTGCTACTATCACTATTGCTCCTGGTGGTTCTAAAAATGGTACTGTATCATTCGCTGATCGTTTTATAGATGCAACCCATATTGTTAGAGCTGTTATTTCGGCAACAGGAACTACTCCAAATGAAGGCGGTAATGATTTAGTTATTGTTGTGAAACAGAAAGCTTAGGAAGTGATATGTCTTATCCAAGTAAAATTTATAGAACTGTCGCACAAATTTCACTAGATGAAAGTATAAATAATGCAGGTGGTGTGTCGTTTGGTGATATGCCAGCAGGAACTTATGTTTTACGATATGAAGAAGGTGCAATATTCAATTCCGATGATAACAAATACTATGTGCATCTCAATAAAAGTTCAATGTCATCATCATCTTCTTCAAGTGGATTCGATCCCTATGATCCAGGTGAAGATGAAATTTTAGGTGACGTTATTGTTTTAAATAATGGAACATCAGAAACACTTTGTCCTGGAAATGACACATCATACGATTCTTATAGAGAATGTGAAGTTGGAAATTTTTTAGACGAAGTTGTTTTTGACCACAATGGAGGAGAACTGAAGCTTCGTTTAAAAACAGAAAATTATGCTATATTATCATCTATAAATGAACCAAGATTTTCTTTAACACAAAAAGCAAGTAACGGTGTATACTACGATGAAAATTCAGGTGTGAATGCTGAGTATGCAGGTTTAGATAGAGATTTTTTGACTCAACCAATTCGTGTTGATTTACATAGACAAACTGGAACCATTCTATTTAATTTAATCTTTAAGAATTTTTCAGACTATGATATTCGAGTAAGAGTATACTATCCAACTCAAGCAACTTTAATTGGAACTTATAATGTAACAAGTGGAACAACACACACACAAATAGGAATATCTGTAACTGGTGATGGAGCTACTGATTATGTACTAATCACTGTTCAAGAAATTGCATTAACATCAGCATCAAGCAGCTCTTCAAATATAAGACAATCTTATGAACTATATGTTTCATCTCCTACATGTATATGTCCAAATGGAATAATTTCTTACATCAATCCACCCGATGGATCAATAAACGAAGGTCCGTTTATTGTAAATTTACAATGGTCATATAATCCTGGATCAGAAGTTGAACCAGTTTTAGGTTATGATATATATGGTGGTTTATCAACAGATTTAACTCTTTCATATATTGGAACAACACAATTAACTAATTTTGATCTTGTAGGTTTACTACCAAACACCTCATATAAATGGAAAATTGTTCCTTATAATCTTTGTTGTAGTTATGATCCAAACAATCCATCAACTTTCACAACTGCTGATTCAGGAATATCAGATGAAGATAAGTGGGTCAGAGATAAAAGAAATATAGATATTTCAGATAGTCAACAATTTAGAGTTTCTGTTACATGGAATGTTCCAACTGATGTACCAGAAATTACTTTATTTAGAGTATCTTATTCATATTCAAATAATGTAAATGATGATAATTACACAATTCTTGAGGATGTTCCTTATGCCGGTATTGGTACATATACTAAAACATATGACCTTTTAGCAAATGGGATTGTTTCAACTAAAGATGAAGCTAAAATGTTATTTATAAGAAAACAAAATAGTACTCACAGAGAAAGACTCAGATTTAGAATTTCTGCACTAACAAATGGTTTTGATTCTTATTCAGTTTGTGGTATTGTATTTCCTGATAGTTATGGTGCTTCAGGTTATAGAGTTAGAATGCATTCAACAAAAAAACAATTATTCATCAATTCAAATTCTACTGAAGGTGTGGGTGGAAATGGTGGCCTAGGAAGTCCCGCTGCTCATAATGATATTACCGAACCTGCTTGTAAAGGTAGTCATGAGTATAATGAATTTGATACAATATGGATTTCAGATATGCCAACAGTTTTTACTGGTGGTTATATAATGAAACAACCATCTCGTTGTTCGGTTGATAATAATAAAAAACAAGGTGGTAGAGCACCTTCTGTTTGGGTAGCATATAGAGGTGCATATGTAGCAGGGGAAGGTAATCAAGGTGATGATGCTGGTTTAGTGAAATTTGACTTTTATACTGGTTCTACTAAATTATGGTGGAAAAATAATACTACGTCGCCACTACCAACACCATCAGATAATAACGGAGATGCTTTAGGTCCAGGAACTAGAGGTATTAGTCTTGATGTTATAACAGGTGATGCATACTCATCAGGAAATACTGATACTAGTGGTGTTCAAGAAAATATTTCTTTGTGTAAATTAGATTCTACCCAAAAAATAGTTGGTCAATTTGATACTTCAGCAATAGAAACTGCACCATACAAACATCAAAATTATGGTTCTACTATAGATCATTTTGGAAATGTGTGGTATGCTACAAGAGAATTTAGACGAACAGTAAGAGTAAGAATAAATCATAGTGATGGCAGTTACGGTCCAGCTTCATACATTGAATATACTACATTTGCTGGTCTTTATCATAGTTATGGTGTAATAGCTAATACAGGAACTAGATCTTTCTTTGTTAGTGATACATACTGTGATCCAGGTGAGGGGACATACGGTATAACTACTGATGCATTTGGAAACATATGGACTACATATTTCTTTGCAAGATATTTAAACGGTAGTTATTATCATGCCCTTCAGTGTTTTTATATTGATCCAAGTAATGAAGATAATATTGCAACGCAAATATTTTTAATCAATACTACATACACGAGAACAGGTACAACGGGTGTGGTTACTGATAAACCAAGAGGGCAATTATTTAATGTGTGGTTCTGTACAAATACAAATTATAGAGTATATAGAGTTGCATTTTTAAGAAATCCTGTAACTAACAGATATACTATGCAACCACAACCAGTAGCTTCTTTAAATCTTTCTCCATATTCATTAGCACCACACGGTATTGCTGTTGATTCTGATAATAATATATGGGCAGTAGAAAGAGGTCCAGCAACAGGATCTGCAACTCGGGTAGTAAAAATTTATCAAAAAGCAAGCGGGACACAGTGGGGTGTTGATTCTGATAGTCAAGGTGGAGATGTTGTTTGGCCAAATGATCCAACACATTCAGCCTATAATGATTACAATATAACAGGAACTGCTCCTGGTGGAATGACATGGAGACAATATGCTTGTCAAGAATTACATGGAAAACAACTTTATCCTGGATTTTCAACTGCTGTTATAGATCCATCTTTGGGTTTAAGATATAAAATATTTACTATAAGTGATTATGCTGATTTTCGAAGTTATATGTATTCAGATTTTACAGGACAAGTTATGAAAATGTATTCTACATCAACTATTTTATTTGAGTCTGATGTTGATTACAATCCAATATATATGAAAGTAGACTAGATAATATTTTAACGTAATACGAATAAATAAAAATACAGATAGAACTGTAATAAAAAGGGGTAAATAAAAATGAAAGAAATGCTTGAAGTCATTACAAAGAATATTGTTGATAAACCCGAAAAAGTAACTGTTAAAGAGATTGAAGGAGATTCTTCTTCTATTTTAGAAATTAAAGTAGATAAGGATGATCTTGGAAAGATGATTGGTAAAAAAGGTAAAACTGCTCAATCTATTCGAAACATAGTTTACGCTGCATCATTTAAAGTAGGTAAACGTTATCAGATTGAGATTCAAGCTCACGCTTAATAGTTGTTAAATGAAATGTGAAATTTGTGGCAATGTATATAATGAATTATCTAAGCATGTTCATTTTCATAAATTAACGTTCAATAATTATTATGATCGTTATTTAAAAAAGGAAATGATGGTTTTTGTAAAGTGTGTAATAAACCTACAAAATTTAGAGGTCTATTAAAAATAAAGTAATACATGAATTTAAAGAAAGGTTACAAATGAAATATTATGTTGAAGAAAAAGAAAAAGAAAAAAATAAGAAAAAAAGAAGAATAAAAAAAGAAAAATCTTCTAAAGTGACATTAGAAGATTATGGATTAAGTAAAGATGCAAAAATTGTACTTGAATGAATATAGATCAAACAGAGTTTCTTAAAAAAATAGTAAATAAAAATTTATTAGATGCTTTTATAGAGTTTGCTAAAGAAGATAATGTCTTACAAAAAGCTATAGAGAAATCAATAAATTCAGAAACAACAATTAATTCATTGATAGCTGCAATAGTGTGTATTCGTTCAAGAGAAGATATTGTATTACAAAAATTGGGCGGGTTTATTAAAGCTCATCCTGAAATTAATAAAGCTGTTGAAATTAAAGACATCAGAGATAAGTTGTCAAATAAGGAAGTTAAATGATTAATTTTGTTAGATATATTTCAAGAACTGATCATTTCAATTTTCTATTTAGAGATGAGATTTTGCGTTTTATAGTAAAAAATATACAATTAAATGACGTTCTTCTCTTTTCAAATATTAATGACTTTAAGTTAAGTACACGAGATATAATTAGTTCAATAGATAGTCAGTGTGGGAGTGGTATAACATGTCCATATTCAACTAATGATCTTAAAGAGATAACAAATAGAATATTCGAATCATCAGAAAATTTTGATGTTGAGTTCTTAAGTTCAAATAAAATAAGTAATATAGTTATTTTAGATTATCTTAGTCTTCCAACAAAACTACTTAAAACAATAGTGTGTGATTTTTCAACTAAAACTAACATACTTGGAATAACTGAGATAGAAGAAACTTCAGAATTAAAAGAATTACTAGATATAGTAAAAAGTTATAAGAATGATGGAATGACTGATAAGCAAATTATATTAACATTAATGTTACAAAATCAATATCATGAAAAAACACTCAGTGCAGTTTTTTCAAGTCACTATTTAAAAGAAGTGATTGAACTTAAAGAGTTTTATGTTTTAGATGAGATTAGTGAACTATGGATTAAAGATTCAACATAAACACAGAACAAATCATAAAAAGGATTTACTACATGAATGAAAAAATTATTTCAGAACAAGTTGATAGTGTTATAAAAAGAGTAGCTCAAAAATATGTCAAAGAAGATACACAATCTAATGATTATGGTATTGTTTTTGATAAGATGACTTGGCATTTCAAAGAAGATCCCAAAAAAGTAGTTGATGCCTTTTTAAAGACTTTTAAAGATTTAAAAGAAAAAGATTTCTTAACTGGCTCAGGAGAAGCTATGCTTCAGAAGCTTGAATCTATTGCCTCTAAAGAAAATATTGATGAAGCTGATGTTGCTTCAGCAGTTGATATTACTTTGAGTTCTGATGATGTAAATCCCAATGGTCTTCATTATGCTAAAGACAAACTAAAATATGGAGTTAAAGTTTAATTGATGAAAATTCTAGATCGCTATCTCAAAGAGCAAACCAATGATGATACTAATGAATCTGTAAAAGCAATCATAAAAAATAACAATTTAATACTTATTTTAAGAAGACAAGTTGGTTCTCCCGGAGCCGGAATGTGGGATCTCCCTGGTGGAGCGATAAAGAAGGGTGAAGATAAAATTGAAGCTCTAAAAAGAGAAACTAAAGAAGAAAGTGGTTTGAATATCAGTAATATCAAAATTGATGATAAATATAAAATATCTATTCCTGATTTTAATAAAACTGTTAGTATGAATATCTATACTGCTGATACTAAAACTCAAGATGTTAAAATGAATCCTGCAACTTGGGATCCTGAAAAGAAACCAGAGCATAATGAGTTTCGATGGATATCGAGGAAAACAGACTTAAAAAACCTTCCTATGCTCGATGATTTGAAAGATGTTGTATTGAAACAATTAGAGTAACAAAACTCTAAGAAAAGAAAGAACAAATTAAAAATGTTTTTACATGGAGACAATTTAAAATATAGTGGAGGAGCAAAATGTCAACACAAGTAATTCCGAAAGTAAGTGAGATGTATCAAATAGTTTATACGCCTGAAACACAACCAGCTATTCCAATTCCACCAGAATTGGCAATGGTTATGAATCAGGTTGATTTGACAAGAAATCGCCTGTTGAGAATTTGTCACAAGGGCGTTGAAGCAATCGATTCAACATATAAATCAGAAACCACTTTTGAATCTGTTGTGGTTGATGCTGCACTACAAGCTAAATTGGGTCTTCCTGCTTCTTATCTTGGTCATACAATTCTTGTATTTGTTGACAAAGAAAATGATGCAATGCCAATAGCTCAACCATATCCTGATTACAGATCAGATACTTCTTCAAGCGCTGGCTCTGTTGATTTGATTTGCCCAATCGCGGCATTCCAAACTGACAACGGTCAATCTTTCTATATGGCTCTTCCTGGTAGGATGAATGGTCCAGCAATGGATGAATATAATTATCTTACTTATCCTGGAGCCAATGAAGAAGTTCCCGGTATTCCAGCGGCTAGCTCAAGTACTATATAAGTTAGATGATACGGCTAATCGGAGGATTGTAATATGATTATTGATCACATACCTGATTACCCAGGGGTGGTTAGTTCTATTCCAATCCTTCCAGCCGATTTATGGGAAAATATAGTTCGTATAGATAATTATTTAAAAAGAAGGATGGTTTATCCTTCGATAATTGACATAGGCCAATATTCACAGGGTGCCAGCTCCAGCTCATCGATGTCTGGAGCTGACACACCCTCTTATTACGAAGCAACTCATTTTCATCCAATGGCTGATATAATGTTAGTAAGTCCAGATGCTTTATTTTTAAATGATCATCTGCAACCATTTTACTATAATTTGCCTGGAATGATGGGTGGACCAGATATGGATGAATATAACTATTTAACTTATCCTGGAGCTAATAGTGATATTCCCGGACAACCAGTAGTAGCATCAAGTTCTTCGTAAATATATTTGTAGGAGTTTAAGTATGGTTTCACTTATTGATCTTTTAGCTAGTTTAGCTAAGATAGGTGTTAATCTAACAGACACTCAAAGAAAAACTTTAGAGTGGAGATTATCATCTGAAGGAAAGAAATATTATTCAGATCAAGAAAATAATGAATTTTATAAAGCTGTTGAAAGCGGAAATACAGATGTAATTGATATAACTAGAAAAGAAAAACAAAAAAAGATTAAAGATTTAAAGAAACAACTGGGATTAGTTTCTATTTTTATAATGTTGTTTATCAGTGGTTGTTCTCTATTTTCTTCTAGACCAAGCATTCCTTCTGAAAGAATTCGTTTAGACCCAGATGCTTTAAAAGCAAATGAAAAATCTTACACTATTGAAGATGTTGAAGTATATACCTCTAATAAAAAAGAAAAAGTAAAATTTGAAGGTATATGGTATATTGTAAATAAAGATTTTATAAAAGAACACAATGAAAATCAAGATGACTTAATTTCATCCTTTGAACAACAAATCGAATTAAAGAAACAAGTTCAACTATATAAGATTATTTCAATTTCATCTTGTATTATATCTTTTGTTTTTATAATTGCATTTTTTATATTAATTCGTAAAAAATCACAACGGAGGAAAAAATGACACCCGTAACACCATGGCAGAATTTTTTACTTAAAATCGGTAGCGGTAGATGGTTTCTAACAGTTGTCACCGCAATTTCATTTCTTATAATTGTTGTATATTTGTTAGTAATTTTAAAACAAAAAATTGCTGATGTTGATGCAAATCAAATAATACTTCTCGTTACGAATATGGCTTTAATTATCCAGAACGTTTTCAATTCATATTTTAATAAGAAACGAGATGAAAATGGAAACGGTAATGGAACAGAAAACGGAAGCAGTAGCACCTCAGGGTGATAGTGAACAATCACCTCTAGATAGAGAAATAGAGAGTGTTATACAATCTCAAGGAAGTTTAAATAATGAATAATAAACAATTGGCATCTACAACATCTAATAGAAAAAGTTTATCAAATAGAATTCAAAAATTAATTCGACAAAATGAAAAACAAACAGTAATAGAACCACAACCAGATCCTGTACTTAAAGTACCAGTCTGGAAAAATACAAAATGGACTAAAGAAAAAATAGAACAATTAAAAGCTGAAAAATTAGCTGCTAGAGAACAAAGAAAGAAACAGAAACTAGAAGGAGAAAAGTTAACAAAAATTTCATCTGGTGCTGGTTTAAATATTGCAGAGAGAACCAGAATTGCACAGCAGACAATAAAATCTAAAAAAGAAATCGAAGAAACAATTGTTGCTAAAAGAAACCAACAAAAACAAATTGAACAAAAAAATGACTTTCAACCGAAATGTACACATATAGATAAATTTTCTCATTTTACAATGAATGGCGGAGTTGTAACTGCATGTAAACATTGTTCTAGAATGAAAGAATGGGATCCAAGAGAGTGGCATTTATATATGCTAGGAGCAAGAAAGGAACTATAGAATGAGCGAAACAGAAACAAAAGAAACTGTAGCTGAAGAAAAAAAAGAAACAACTGAAAAGAAACAAGAGGGAATTCAAATTCCTGAACTCGAAAGAGAGCTAGCTGTAGCAGTTTTAAATAAAATGAACGGAATGGTGTTTAAAGTAGATAAACTGTTTTTTAAAGTCAATTATATCAATCCAGGAAAACTTCGTTTTTCTGCTGAATTAATTAACGACGTTAAGAACTAGAAATAGATTCCAAACATCTTTTTCGATTAAAGAATATATCTATTTAGTACGCCACATGTAGAAAAAAGAAGCCTCTATACTTAATATAGAACACCGGTTTTTACTTCTTTTCTTTCTTATCCCAAAATTCTTTTAGAGCAATTTGTGAGCAACGTTCTTGAAATTGAGCTTCGGTATCTCCATCACCATTTTTAACTGTTGCATCGATGAGTTCTGAACAATCGATAAGAATTCTTTCAGCTATTTTTCTTCTACACTTTTCATCAAGAGTTTTGAGTTCAAGGACTCTGTCAATTCTTCCGGGTCGAGTAGAAATACATGAACCATTTTGATCTTTATATGCAGCTATGAGTGTTATTACTTTCTTAAGAACATCATCAGTTGTTAATTTAGTGGTATCAATTATTTCACAGGGGATATCTTTTTCTTCTAAATAAGTAGGTAAATCTAATCTATAAAGTTCAATTATCTTATTCATTGTTTCTTTTTCTTTTGTCCAAGAACAAATCCCATGTTGTGGATTTTTTTCTCTTTCTGAAATCACTCTATTAATCAGAACATCATTATCTCCATCAAGAAGAATAACTAAATCAATTTTTTCTTCTGGATTAATAGTCATTTCATATAATTTTTCTGGAATATTTCCCAGTGTGACTTGGTAGATCCAAGTTGAGAAGTGCCACCTGTCACAAATAATTATATCTTTATTAGTTTTTACTAACTCATCATATTCATTACAACGAGATGCTGAAAATAAAAGAAATTTTACCATATCAGATAAATCTGTCCATTGATCTGTACCTCGACATGCCGGCCTCAGATATTTAGCAAGAGGCGTACCTCCGGGACTTGATAATGTTTGATACCCCAGCAGTGATAAATTTTTAACTAAACTTGTCTTTCCTGATCCATTTGGTCCTTCGATGCAGATGTGCATTTATTAGTCTCCTTTAGTTGTTGAATTAATTTATCAAAAATCTACCTCTTTTGTTTTTCTATAATATACTGTTTTGTTTTATCTAGCAAATCAAAAACTAGTTCTTGATTTGGAATATATACCATTTTAATTGATCTGTGTCTTAACATTATTTCTTCAGCATCTGTTTCTGCTTTATCCATCATAACCGCCATATTATCACCATAGATAATTGTTGTAATTCCTTTTTGTATAAGATCTCTCAAGCACCTATGACATGGTCTGCCTGTCACATAGGCTGTTGAACCAATAATATCTTGTAATGATCCATTATAAGCCAATAGTGCATTTTCTTCAGCGTGTATCATATGACAATATTTTTCAGGTCTTGTTAGTGGTATTTCTGAGTCGATAGATCCTTTGATTGGACCATTATATCCTGTAGAAAGAACTTTATTTTCTTTTGAAACTATTATACAACCACACTTAGTTGAAGGATCAAAAGATCTTTGTGCAATAACATAAGTTAAGGTTAAATAGTACTGGTCCCAACTAGGTCGTGTTATATCATTCATTGTTTATCTCTATTAGTTCATCGTACTTTTCGTAGTCTAACTCTGGCTTCATAAATGCAAGATTCATAATTTTTATAACTTTTACAGGAACTCTTTTATTTTTTGGACATAATCTATTTCTTTTTAAACATGTTTCTAAACTAGTTTTAATCCAGACATATCTAATTTTATATCCATACTCTTTTGCGATAGAAGAATAACGACGTCTTATTGATGGTGTTAAATTTGTTGCATCAATTATAACATCTTTTTTCTGTGAACACAACATACTTAAAAAACTATCATTCAAGGCCCAAATAAATTGCTCTGCTGGCTTAAAGAAACTGTGACCAAAAATGTTTCGTCTTATCCAATCTGGTTCAAGTATAAATGCATTACCTTTGTTCTTTTCTATCCATGTGCTTTTACCAGATCTAGCTAGTCCGATCATCAATGTTAGTTTTGATTTTTTCATTTACAACACCCATGATAGATTTTATAATTTGTAAATCCATTTCTTTAGCTATTTCTTCAGACATATATTTTACTAGTGCTGATTCAGCATCAATGCCATGATAAGTAAGTAAAGAATCATCGGGATCATTTTCATGTTCGAGTATATATTGTATTCGTTCAACTGGATCTTTTGGTAATTTTTTCTTTTTTTTAAATGATTTAACTGACCAAGTCGCTTTCAAGACCCTGTCTTTCTTCATTTAAGTTCCTTTTTACTGCATGTTCCTCAGTAAACTTTTCAGGATATCTTGTCCTCAATTTTTTAATATTTGCTTCTTGTATTTTCTTAATATCAGATCCGCATAATTCAGCTATGAATTTTGTACAACTATATATATTTTGCATTCCAGTTTTAATATGATCTTCTTTTAAAGGAACATTATAGAAATGAGCCTTTTTAAGACTATCCAACATTGCACCCGAAATAACAAACATATCTATAACAACTGATTTAAATGAAGCATCAGATACATTTTTTGGAAATCTTTTTGTATGATTTAAATCAACCCACGACCAATTGTAACTATTACATGACACAGCAAGATACCAACAAATATCACCAAGTTCTTCTAGTATATTTACAATATCTAATTCATAACCATTCTTTGGTAAACATTCTGCTAGTTCAGATACTTCAGTACATATACCAATAATTCCATGTTCTACATCGTGATTAACTTCAAAATATTTTTCAGACTTTGTACGCATTGCTTTTTCTACATAGTCTTTCATATCTATTCTTTCTTTGTTTCTGATATTTGTGGTCTAACAAGAGTAACCAGATTTTCCCAAGGAAAGACACACCACTCATTACCTTCAACTATTTTACCATAGAAGCTTGGTAACTCTTTGCATGTTTTTCTAACAAGTAAAGATGCAACCAACATTCTCTTTGGTTTATTCATTATCAATGAGTTTAAAGTCTTAAGAACAGCCTGCATACTTTTACCACTATCCATTATATCATCAATTATCAAAACATTTCTTTGATGAATAACATGTGAAAAATAATCAACTTTTGGTTGTTCACCTGTTACAAATTCTTTTTTATAGAACTGAACACGTATAGGATAAATTGTAGAAACATTATATAACTCAGATAAAAGACGACCAGGGATCAGTCCACCTCTTGAAATTGGAATGAGACAATCAGGAGTAAAATCCTTAGCCTGAGATTCTTTATATATTTTGATTGTTAAATCTTCAATATCTTTCCATGAATAATATAATTTTTCCATATAACTTCCTTTTAGTTATTTATTCAGTTTAATCAGTTTCGAGTACAATTTTAGTACCATAAAACGATGCAGTCTTTTCTCCATCACTTATTGTTACTTTATTACTATCGATTACCGGTATACAATAAACAACTGATGTTTTCTTATAAGTAATTCCGGATGGTGCCAAAAATTTCTTTCCTATATTCACTTGATCGAATGTAACTTTATTAGCCATCTTTCTTTTGCTCTTTCTTATCAAAAAAAGATTTAACTATATCATCCATTTCTTTTTTTGATGGATGTGGTGGAATTGTTTTAGCCTTCAATCCATCATCGATTTTTTTACATAAAGCACATGCAGTAACAACACCATCTTTACTAAATGTCCCCAGACAACCACACTTCGGACATTTAAGTTCAGCTATAAATTTTCCATACTTTTGCTCTATTACTTCTGATCTGTGTTTATTATGATTTTTTTCTATTTTATCATCACTCTTTTCTTCTTCATTATCAGATGTTTTCTTAGACCATTTCTTTTGATAATAATTTAGTTTAGCTTGTAATTCTTCTTCTGATTTGCATCTATTGATAAAAATAATATTTTTCTTTGTTGCATCAATATTTTCAGATATATCAATAATAATATGACCAGCCATGTCAAATTGAAATTCAGTTTCATGCCCCATAATGACATGTATAACATTTACATCTTCGTGAGCCTCTTTAAATAGTAACATAACTTAAAACGTCTCCTTTTAATTTATTCGTAAGTATAGATCTAAAAAAATGAAATAGTTGTTCTATCTGGAGATACATTATTATCTAAACATAATGGAATTAACCAAGGAATATTGTGTATGCATTCTTTTGGTAATTTGTTAATATTAACTATTTCACATTTCTCATCAGTGTTATTTTTGAAATTTTCTAGAACATCTATACTTCTAAAAACATATACTATCCATTCGTCATTAATACTTTCTAATGTACATACAGGTACCCATTCAGTACTTGGAATATCTAAGTTACATTCTTCTTTTGCTTCTCTGGCCATTGCAGACTCTGTTGTTTCATTCTCTTCTACATGCCCACCAACACCATTTAATTGTCCGGCTTGCCATTCTGGTCTATTTTTATGAATCAATAATACTTTATCATACTTATCATTAAATATAAAACCAAGTACATATCTTGTCATAACATATAATCTCCTTAGTTATTTATTCTTAACAACAGTATTTAATTTCTTATATGTGTTAAAGAACCATATATGATATGTATAACTGTTCTATTAGTACATAATTAATTTATTAAATAGTATTAAACAATATATAGGTTGTAATTAGTTATAACTTATTCTTACAGAATAATAATGTTAAATCTGATGTTACATTTTTTGTTCGAATAGAATGCGTCTATCTGTATTTATTTAGTATGCACTTCTAAAATATACTTTATATGTGTCAAACTAGTACTATAACTAACTAGTTAATAACATATATTAATACATAATAATTATTTAATATTTATATATCAAATATACTTTTACATTATAAAAGGTTAGATCGTTATGAAAGATACAGAAAAATATATAAAGAATAAACGAAATTAATATAAATAGTATTTTAGTATGTTAGTTATACTATTAGTTAATTATAATATAACATAAAGTATGTTCTAAATAACCATAACCTATTCCAGTACCAATAAAAACCTATATCTGATGTTACATTTTTTGTAACAATTGATCCGAATCTATTTTCTCGTGTATCAAAAAGTATTCTTTTACATATGTAAAAGAATACTATGTTATATAATTAACTAATAAGTAACTAATATGAACTTATAATATTTAATTAGTACTAATCTAACTTTTTAAATTGTTCTAATAATTTTTTAATTGATTCGTCGCTCATTTCATCTTCTAAAGCCATTGTTGTTTCTGTTATACCTTGTGACTTTAAAAATGTTATTACTTTAAGCAATCTATCTTCTATTAAATCACTAGAACCAATAGAAGATAAAACTAATGCTTCCCATAATTCTGAAATTAACCACTGAATAGTATTCTTTACTTCTGGTTTAACTTCGTCTTGTTTAGGCATTATTTTTATTCCAATAATTTGTACATTTCGGTTGTATACAAAAATTTGTTCTCTTAAAGAATTTTTTCTTTAATGAGCTACCACAAAGTAAACAAAATGGTCCAGAATCACTTTCGTAAATTATTCTTGGTGGTGGGGGTGGTTCTATTGGTTTAAGTAGTGTTTTAACTAGTTCTACTTCTTTAGTAATTTGTTTCTCTTGGGTTTCTTTAATGGGTGTTGGCGCAGACACATATGTTTCATTATGAACTTGTTGTGTTTTAAAAGATTTAGAAACATCTAATAAAACTTCTAATATTTCACTTAGTTGATTAACAACATCATTGTCTCTATCTTTAACAGTTTCAACATTTATTACACAAGACTTAATCAATTTATCAATGCTATCTTTAAAAGATACTATCTCGCACATACTTTGTTGATTCGATTCTATAGAATGTTGTTGATATTTTTTAAGTAATTCACTTTGTTCTTTTAATCTTTCAATGTTATCTGTTAGTTCTTTAATCAGCACATCATACTTGAGAGATAGTTGATCTGTAGTTTCCAATATAAAAATGCCAACCATCATTTGATTCTTATTTAATATTTGAATCAGTTTCCAACCTTGTTTTTCAAATTCATTTAAACTAACCCAATTTGTTTTATCATTACAAATAAGATCTTCATTGCCATAAGTAGTTGGAACTGTTTGATTATATATCTCTAGAATTAATTCACTTGATCCAGAACCAGATATTTTCATGTATGCAAGTTTATATTGAATACTCATGTTGATATCCTCGTCATCGACCACGCTGTTATAAGATTCTTTTCTTTTAGATATTGATTTAAATCTTCATCGTTAGTAAAACCTATAGTGTCTATGTATTCATATTCAGCAGGTTTTATAAGTGTTGATGAACTTTCTATAAAATGATCTACGTTTAATGTATATACAATATACTTGAAGTTATTTTCTGGGAATGTAAATCCATCAAATTGATAAATAATTAAAGGATCGCTAAGTTCAAATACTACATATTTATATTTTTTAGCCGGTATAATAATTTCGTCAATAACATTTTTCAGAGTGGATTTGTTTAGACCAAAGGTTTTATAGACAAAAACAAAAACAATTATAAACAAAACAAGAAAAAATAATTCATTCATTTTTACCTATTATTCTTATAATAACAGGATGATTCATTCTTACAGCAATATCTATCCCCTTCTCCATTCCATTCGACATCCCATAATCCATATATACTACTGTAAAATTCGATTTCTCTATGAATGCAAAACCTGCTTCCATGCCCAATTTTCTATCTTCTGGTATAGTGTCTTCTAAACATTGAGTATAAAGAAGATGAGAAATAAACGGAGCTTCACCTCTCATTAAACTATCTTTCATAGCTCTTCTAGCATACTTGGTATTTGTTTCTCTATCACCAGCATATGGACTTTCAATTATAACTATTGGTTTTTTTATTTCATCCATAAATACCACCCCCATAAATTAAGAATTACATATCCAATATTTAAAACAATTATTGATATTTCTTTCTTTTTATAGAAATAAATAATCCACAAAATATTACCCAAAGTATAGCACAACCAACAAACAATCAATTTATATGATGCTAGAAAAACACCTAGAAAAGATAATATGGTAGCTAGCCATCCTATAAATTTCATAATTTAGCTAGTTCTTTTCTAACTATCCACATTAGTTCCATTATTCTTTTTGTGGCTATTTTATCTTCAAAAGAAACGATATTCTTATAAACTTCAGCTTCGACTTCTGGAATTAAATTTTTATTATTATCTTTAACATAGTCTAAAAAACCAGCATATATACTTGCTGGTTGTTTTACTCTTTGTTCTGGTGGGCATTTACCAGTAGAAATATCTTCTAAATGTTGTTTCATTTGTATGAAGTGTTGTTCAACACTTTTTAGATTTTTTGAATTTAAAGCAGATGGTCTGAATGGCTTACCCATTATTTTCTTCCTTTCTTATATTTTACTTTTAGACCAAATGTTAGTCCTACGGGACCATCCATTGGTTGTACCGTAAAAAGTTCTTTTGCAATTAATGTCGGATTTACTACTCTCACTAGAGGCATTGCAAAATTTTCTAACCCTGATCCTCCGCATTTGTGACATACACAATATTCTTTTGTAAAGGCAATCCCTATAAACTTTATATTAAACCACTGTTTGCATTTTGAACAAAAGAAAATGTCAGGATCAAGTTTATAGACTAGTTTTTCAACTTTATTTTTCGGTTTGTCTAAAGGTATAGAATAATCCGCCAAAGAAACTACTTTTCTTTTGCTGGAAGTTTTAGTATGCTTAGCCATTTTTCTTTATCCCATTTGCTACCCAAAGACATGTTTTCTAATTCAGCTTCTACTATTTCTCTTTTAATTTGTATTTTAGTATGTTGTTTAAGAGCATTCCAATTTCTCACTATATAGTTAACACACATATCAACTGCTCCGGTTCGTCTACCGAGACAATATCTAAATGCAAAAAATGTCATATTGTCATCAAACCGAAGTATTTTTTTAGTTGCCATATTGTTGTTTCATTTTTTCTGATTCAATCTTTATTTTTTCTTTAATAATGGGTGTTGCTTCTTGATACATAGTCTGAATATCCAAGTCATAAAAATTATAGACTCTTTCTTCAAAAGTAGTTTTATCTAGTCTATCAATTAAACGTTCTTTGAATTGTTGAATATCTTTTCCATATACATGCCATGAATCAGCTTGCCAATTCATTCTGCCGAGTTTTACTTTTCTTCCGGTTCGTTTTGCAATCTTATTTACAATTAATTCTTTAGTCATTAATGTTAAACCAAACATATTCATGAAGTTGGCACCCCACGCATCATTACTTCTAATTCTTATATTATAGTTTAACCACCATACACCATTTTCGTCTTCCATAATTCTTCCCCACCAGGATTGTAAACACGGTGGATCATAACATGTTAGATCAATATTTGGCATCCAAGTAATCATTTGAGCTTGCCTAGTAAACGGTTGATTAGATAATTTTTCAACTACATACTCTATTTGATCAATATCAAAATATCCAACTTTTTCAGATACTGGTTTGGATTCTTTAATATTTTCATTTCGTCTGAGTTCTTTCCAATTACCATAACTAGCAAATCTTCCATGATAAGTGTATTCCCATCTTGTATCTTTTACATCATTGGTATTTTTAACCCAATCATCTTTTGCTCCTTCGAGTTCCATAACATATTCTCTCAAATCTGCAATACCACCAGGAAATGCTTTATGAATCATCGGATCAGTTAATGGCTTAACTATCGTCATATTCATTGTGGCATCAATAGATTCCGGATCGCCCGGTTTATCATATTGTGTTTTAAATCTACAACCCTTTTCATAAAGTAGAATAAGAGCCTTTTCATAAGCTTCTGCTAATGTTTTTCCTTTGACATGCAATACAGGTATATTTTTCATTTCTATTTTTCCCTTTTGTTTTTTAGTATCTCACAATTTATATTTTTAACTATTTCTACTTGATCATCTTTAACTTCATCGAAATTTTGTTTACTCATTCTTTCTTTCCAGAAAGGAACTTTACCTAACATCTTTTGTTTTAGTGTTTCCCAAGCAACTGGTTTATAATCCCAAACATCTACTCCGACATCACACCTCAGTATATCTTTATATTCAGGCATTCTTCCATGACAATGTCCATGGAAGTGCCAAGAACCATAACACGATGAAGGCCAAGATAACATAGGATAATGAAAGAAAACACAATAAAATTTTTTTTCGAATGTTTTACATAAAAAATGATAAGAAGCAGAAAAGTTTTTTAGATATTTTGGTCCATCATCATCGTGATTTCCTATAACTAAAATTTTCTTACCGTTCAACATATGAAGATAGTGTAATTCATTACTCCATATAAAATCACCAACAATAATAGTTATATCTTTTTTCGAAACAGTATGATTCCAGTTATCAATAATAAATTGATTATGCTTCTCTAAATTAACTTCTAATGGCCAATTTGTTTTTATATTCTTTGGTTGTGTCGGATCGTAATTTGGATTTGGAAAGGTGAAGTCTTTTCTTTTTGCATGAAGAACTATATTCCTGTGAGCAATATGGCAGTCTGCAGTAATAAAGACATCATTCATTATTTTTTAGCCTGACAATTCAACCAGACTCCTTTAACTATTTCATAAGCTGCATTTGTTGGAGATGGATTTTCTTTACAACAATCCTGAATTAGATGTGTATTACCGTCATATAAACAAAATTCTTTAAGAATTTTTTCACCCCAAGAAAGTAAAAGTTCTGGAACATCACTTTCTATAGTATAACTTATAAACTCTTTATCACTCTCATCTAATGTAGACATAAGATAATCTATAGCTTCTTGTTTTGTAAATGGAATATTACTGTTCTTTTGTTTTAGTATTTCTTTATCCAGTGTTTGCATCTTAACTTCCTTATTTACCATATTAGAGTTTTAATTATACCTCTATTACTTTCCCATATATCTGGTTCAGAATATTCAAGTTTATACTCTTTTAAAATTTGAATTACAACGCTTTTCATTTTAGAACTATTTCCAGTAATGATTATTAGTGATGTATCTGAACCCCAAAGTTTTTCAATTTTTGCAATTAACAATTGTTTTACTTTTTCGTGTTCAACACCATGAAGATCTATTTCTTCTTGCCTCTTCATATTAAGCAACTATTTCTGGTTTTAATAACTTTGGAGCTTCAGGACTTAATCCTGTAAATTCATATACTAAAACCATTGTTCCGTTTATTTTATCAATATGACTTTTCTTATAAACACCAACACAACCATCTGTTGGTATAGTTATAACAGGTGTAGGTTTAAGAGTATTTACAGTAAGTCTAAGACCATCACCAGGACCACCACTTAAAACAACAACTCGTCTTTCATTAGCTTTTTGGTTCATCTATTTTTATTTCTACTGGTTGTATTTTATTCTCTTCTGTTTTATTTTCTTCTATTTTAATGCATATAGGTGGTCCAACTTCTACAAGATATGTGATATCTATTGCTCTTCTTATTTTTGATTCAGAGAAAAAATTTTCGAATGCTTGTTGTTGATCTCGAACAGTCACTTGTTATCTTCTTTCATTTCATTAGTTTTTTGATTTCTTTTTTCTTCTACTATTTTCTTGACTTCTTGCATTCTTGCTTTAAGAAATTTTCTATCTATGTGATACATTTCATATAACAAATCAGAATACTCCTTTATCTCTTCTTTTTTCTTTAAACTGAATTCAACTTCTTCTTTCATTCCATCTTTGCCTTTAGATAAGCAATCTTTGCATTGACCGTATACCCAAGATCCAATATTAATTTTTTCATGATAATAACTTTTACCACAATTTTCACATGTAACATCAGTTTCATTTTCTGCTTTAGAAAAGATATTATGAATGATATCACACCACATATGAACTTGATCATCAGATTTTAATGTATTGTTAGAGGAATCAATATGAAAATAAAATCTAGCACTTCCGAATTTTTCTTTAACTTGATCAAAAATTACTTGTAGACCACTAACCTTTTGAATTTCAGTAACTTGTTTACATAACTGATCTAGTATAAAATACCAGCCCGGACCAATAGAAAAACCCCAACACATACATGTTACATTCATTGGTTTAGTTCTATCTCTAAATAAATCGGAGTAAGAAGCACACATATACTTATCAAATTCTTCACTTGACATTTTTAGAAATTTTTCTTTTTCTACATTTTCTAGTTCTGTTCTGTTCATCGTTTACTCCTTTTATGGTATACATTATATATTTCAAAATCTAAAATCATCAGATTACATATACTGATTATGATTTCAAATTTTGGATTGTGGTCACCTTTATACCAATCACTGTTAATATGAAAATCAAACCACGAAATACCATCTTTAAACGAACGATAAAAATGTAAGCCTGCAATATCTAAAGCAAATTTTTTTGTTAATTTGAAACTGCAATGTATCATATTATTTCTTTTTCTTTCCAAAACGATCAAACATTTTTTTGCATACATCACACTGGTAAGCAACTACACCATCATATACACCACGATACTCAACCATTAACCAATGAGAATATTTTTTATTATATTTTGTATATGACATCTTTTCATTACAATTTGGACAGTTTCTGTGTTTCGATGGTATAAAAACTTCTTTATTGAAATCTATTTCTGACCTTGTCATAATGAGTCTCCGGTTCCGTATTCAACTACAAAACTCTCAAACTTCTTTCCAATTTCTAAAGCTTCTGTTCTTGATTTTTTATATGTTTCTATAAAATATCTTTGTACTATTGATCGCAAACAAAATAAAACTAAAAGGCTTTTATTTACTGTAGAATTTAACCAAACTTCTTTCTCTGCTACATAGTCACATGACAAATCATTTTCTACTTCTTGGAACGTTAAACTCTTTTTTGATTTAACTTCTTCTGGGTTTACACCATATAGTGTTAAACTACTTGTTTTACCAACTAATACTTTATTAATATTTGTAGCTTCATTAACCCAACCACTTCTAGCAAGAAGAATTATTGCCATTGAACATTCATCAAAAATAAAACCCAAATCTTTAACTAGATCTCTAAAATAGTTACTTTGTAAAAATTGAAAATATATATCTCGATCACTAGATTTTTCTTTAATGAGTGTATCATATGCCTGAGAGTCTTTAATTTGAATCATTTTGTTATTGAATCCAGTACTTCTTTTGGGGCATGTGTCATATCAGCATCTTCTCTGACTTCACATCTAGACCACATAGCATCAAGATGATCAGCTGCTATTGCTAAATCCTCATATGCTCTTTTCCACAAATCATTAATATTTGGTGTATTCATTCCATCTGTAGCTTTATTTCTAATATCTTGTAATTGATTTCTTGTAAACATTTAACTCTCCAAAAGCCAATATAAGTATTTTTGTTTAATTGAATTATTTGTGGTCTGTTTACCTTTTAGTATGTTATATGTATTTTCACAAATCAGATATATTGTTAACAAGAAACTAATTAATATTAACGAAAAAAGAATGTATACATACCGCATATTAATTCTCCCATATACAATTTATTCTTTTACGTCTTTTTATTTTCTTTTTGTTAAAATATCATAAACACCAACTACACAGTAAAAACTCCTTAAAAAATCAAGATCGTTTAGAAACCAAAAAAACCACCAAATGGATTTCTTGGAAACGATGGAATTTTTGGATTTGTTATAGTATTAATAATTTTCTTATTAACACCCATAATTTGTCTTTTTATATTCTGTCGTGGATTTCTTGGAAACGATGGAATTTTTAGATTTGTTATAGTATTAATAATTTTCTTATTAACACCCATAATTTGTCTTTTTATATTCTGATGTGTATTCTTTACAATAGTTGTAGCTCGATTAATTGAATTTACAACTTGACCACCTGTAGCTTTAGCTCCATTCTTAAAATTATTAGATAGTGATGTTGTTAAACCTGGACTTCTGGAACTTATATTGCTAAATCGTGATCCATAAGCAGAATATGTTTTTGCGGTTGAATAAAACCTACTAGCTGTATTAACATATTTACTACCTTTACCTACTAGCTGTGCAAATGAAAATGCCATAATTTTTCTCCTACATAAATTTTATATTTGTTCAGTCTGTTTTGTTTATGCAAATGTCTCCATTCTCTTGTATAGCAACATCTTCTCTTTTATCTAAGAATCTTCTTCTGAACTCATCTGCACAATGCATTACAGCATAAACAGTATCATGTAAATTGCTATATCTATTTTCTCTATCTTTCATATAGTGTAACATTAATTTATAAACACAATATTCTAAATCACCTTTAGAAGATAACTCTGGAAGTTTCTTTAGTACTTCATCATATCTTGTTCTTAATTCTTTTTTAATATATGGCATATTTAGTACCTTTAGTTACTTATTGCGCAGCCAATTGGTGTAACTCCCTTGAAGCCCCAGTTATGATCCCAAGTCAATACTGCTTGTTTCTTTACAGAGTAGATATACCAGTTACCATATTTAATTGATCCAAGATAATCATAAACAACAATATCATCTGCACCATCACCATCAAAGTCTCCAGCTCCAGGAACTCCACCTTTAAATCCCCAATCGAAATTCCAAAGTATAACTTTACCGTCAACATTTTTTATGTACCATTTAGCATTATCAATATCAAAAACTGCCATATCATATTTTCCATCTCCATCAAAATCACCAGAGATAGGAATACTATTATTTATACCCAAATTAACTTGCCAAGCTAAAACTTTAGCATATGCCATGGAGTATATATACCAATCTCCATTATATTCATCAAATACACACAAATCAAATTTTCCATCACCATCATAATCACCAATAACAGGAATACCTCTATAAAAACCCCAACCAACATTCCATGCTAAAGTTTTTCCAGTAAGATCAATTATATACCATTTTCCATTTCTTTGATCATAGATGCCTAGATCAGAAGTTCCATTGCCATCATAATCACCTGATACAGGTTTTGTACCAACTATTCCATGAGCAACATTCCAAGCAAGAACTTTATTTTGAGCTACCGAATAGATATACCACTTACAAGTATTGATATCCCATACTGCTAAATCACCAACTTTATCACCATCAAAATCTCCAGATACAGAAACTGAATTTGGTCCACCCCAATTAGTTCCCATAGTTAAAACTTGATTGTACATAGTTTTAACATACCATTTTCCAAGTGTACTATCATAAACAGCCATTGCAGAACCATTACCATATATGAACTTAGAACTAACAACTGTAGCGGTAGACATTGTTAATTTTCTATAACTTACAGTGCTCTTCTTAGTCTTATTATAGACAATATGAAGATCTCCGTTTTGATCACAATGTATAGAGCCTTTAGTTCCATCACAAACATATTGTGGATTAGCCATTAAACCATTAGGACCAATATAACGAACATAAAGTTTACCACTAGTTGAATAGATAATGTACACTCCACCAAATTTAGCAGGAGCCATCAATGGTTCAAATCTTCTTTGACCTGTAGTTCCTTTAGGATCAACAACTAAAATATTATTAATCGGTTGAACCATTTCTGTTCCATTAAATACATTTGCATAAATACCACCTTGTCCACCATCATTATTTAAATCAGTTGATATGTAAGCAATAGCTGGTATTTTTCTATCACCAACAACACACATATAATTTCCATCACTTCCCATTTCTTTATAAAAATTTGGATCTGCCCAAACAACAGTGGGTTGTCCTTTGGAATCACGATAAGAATTTTGATAAGTACTATAGCCATATCCGAAATGGGCCGGAACAGCTAAATGCCATATACTGCGGTTAGCTCCATCTCCATGGATCACCATGCCTGCTTTAGAAACATTACATCTATAAGATTCTGAACCATGAGTGAGATAAATTTGACCTCTAGAAATTTCTTTTGTTAATCCCTCACTCTTTTCATCATAAACATGTTGAGAATAATAACTTCCTGTGACAAATATCAAAGATTCGTTTCTGCCTAAATCAAGAGACATATTCCCAAGATCTTTATTGTTTGGCATAGTGTGTTTAGCAGAAAAATATGCAACACTAGGAGACATACAAATATTAGTTCTTACTATCAATCCTATCCCCCCGATATTCGTTGAAGTAGATGGATAGAGCATACCCGAATACCATGCATTGCTGAAATTATCTATTTCAACATAAGGATTAAAATATTGCTTGCTTCCATAAATAGCAACGTTAAGTGAAGCTGATCTCCAATTAGTTCCTATTTTATCATAGAAGTACACCATAGATCCACCGTCACAAACAATGTGTGGTTGTCCCAGTTGATCTGTGGTAACATAAGACAATCTTCCATCACCAAGAACTTCTTCTGGTCCAATATTCAAGATTGTTGAATTAGCAGCATAACAAACAAGACACGTCAAGAAATATGATACTGCTGCTAATACGATTTTCATTTTACTCTCCTTTTTGTTTTTTTAATAACTATATGTTACAGAAATTGTTCCAAATCTTTCATAGTCTTCTTGACCATAAAATTCCCTGGTGCGTATAGTATAACTATACATAACAGAAAAGTCTTTAAAAGCTGTACATACTCCAAGATTAAATTCAAATACAAATGGTCTTTTATCAATACTTGGACTATCTTGAAAAGTATTACCATCTAGCATCATATTTCTAAGAACATATTTAAAATCGTTATCTATGAACACGTATAAACTAAAATCTTCTGGTCTAATAACTCTAACAGTTGGCTCCATCATTAACGAACCAAAATCATCTGGAATATTATACCCTAATCTAAACAACCCTCCTGCGTCTAGATAGGTATGGACATTACCCAGTGATTCACCATAATGAGCTATACATTCTAATGGACCTAGAACTTCTTTAATCTTGTTCTGATAAATTAAATCAATACCTAATTCATTGTGAATTTGATTATCCCATCCCTGAAATACTTTATTATGAGTAAATCTATGAAATTCGTTTTGGGTTTGTTTAGCTAATGAAGCAGGACCTACTACACCAACATCTAGTTCAAAGAAATCCATTGAATTATCTTTTACAGAATAGAATTGAAACCCACTATACAACCATCCAGCATAAGGACGATCAGTAGGAATATATTCTTTCTTACTTTTATCTTTGGGTGTATAAATATACTGAGCTAATACAAAACCAATATAGTTATACTTGCCTTTAAAATAGTTTATGTTATCTTCTAGAAATTGCCCCCACAAAGCATTAGTACCTCCTACTGACATAATTCTTGTACCATGCGTATAATTTCGATCTGTTCCAGCAAATACATCATTCTCTATACTTACTGTAGTTGATCCAGCAAAAGATGAAGTAACTGAAAACAAACACAATACTATAACAATAATATATTTACTCATACTTTATTCCTTACTGCTGTTTAATAAAATTGTGTTTCCTGATGTAGAAGGAAAAATTATTTGATTCGTTTCACCATGACTATCATATAACCAGAACACATTGTTTGTTGACATGTAATAAAAGTTAGTATATATCGGCATTGGATCAGACCAGTACCATTGTGGTTGAGTAATATGAACTTGATGAATTGATTTATCATCAAGATGTTTATTTACTAATTGTCTAAATATTGCAAGACCATCTTCTAACTTATACACTCTATCGGATATATTAATAATTCTGTTGAGGAACCTAGTATTTACCATCAATTGATCATTATCTAAAAGAGTTCGTGAACTTTCATATGCAACTAATCTTTCAGCAATGTTATTACATCTTTTAACTAATTCTTGAAGATCTGATATTTGTTTTATTTGTCTATTTACTTGACCACTTAAATAAGAGAGCCAAAGAATCAAGCCAAGTATAATAACAGATAATATAGATATTGTTTTCATTACACTTCCTTTTAGTATTATTTTTATTTTTTAATTATTGGAGTTGAGAATCTTGGTCTAGCAGTATGATATACAATTTTTGGTGGCATATATTTCCTAGCTGGATCGTTTCGTCTTAAGATAACTCTGTTTAAGTCTCTTTTTTTACCACAGCCTGCACATGGACTCATAATATTATTTATTCAATATTATCATCTTTCAACACTTAAGAAATCATTATATGCTTCTTTACATTTTTTACAACCACAAGTTCCTTTACAAGCACTTGAACAACTAGGTTTACAAGTACATACTAACTTACTCTGGTTGTCATGGTGTGGGTGTTCATCATCTTCATGTCTATCATCTTTTTCTGTTTCATATTCTCGCGTAGGCATATTAATATTCCTTTCTAGTTACATCTTTCCACTTTTAATCTGTTCCACCTTTTTTCCCAATTCGTTGATGGGTTAAGAGGTGAAGTTATAGATATTCCTTTTTTCAATTCTTTCCATCCAGGATAAGAGAGTAAAATCAGAAAGTAGTTTTTCTTTAATTTCTGTTTGTTCAACAGGTGGTTTTTTTCCAACCCGATTGATCCATGCACTCTTTTCTTGGATCGTGCCAAAATAAACAAGCAGGACACCATTCCCATTTACCAGGAATTTCATTTTTCAATTCACTCATAAATATCTTTCACATATGATTTTTCTATTTGATTTTATTGCAAAGTTATAGCTATTACCATACCCAATTGTTATAGTAAGCACAAATTCATTATCATCAACATTATCTACTAAATTATTCTGAGCATATACACTACAAAGATTTTCAGGTAATAATATCGATAAAAATTTCTCAACATCTTTTACTATCTTTTTTCTAGTCTTGATGTTGTTCGGTTCAAATATATAATATTTCAGTATTGATATAGTACCTAATACTAATAAGCATTTATTTGTTTTTCTTTTTAGTTTCATTTTTTCTTTCATTATTTATTGTTTGTTCATTCGTTTAGTATACGTTTCTTAACCGCACCGGTTTCCGTCTCTTCAACTGCGAACAACCATTGGGATAAAAACAACAATCATCACCACAAGGCAAGTTATCAATATTACAATGTTTAGGTAGCTTCACGTTTCTTCAGACTCTATCCAAGCAAACCACACAGCACAACCAACAATCACAATCAAAATAAATATACCAACATTTTCAACACATAATTTACTAATATAACTACCAAAGAATGTAAATATAAGTGCAATAACAATCAAAATCAAAATATTAATAAAAAATCTAAAAGCTCTATACTTCCACAATTTCTTTCTAATCTCTTTAAAATTCACATTTCCCTCCAGTTACATTTAGTACATCTCTCAATCTCAGACGATCCATAACTTACAATTTCTTTCGATTTACATATCGGACAACAAATCCATATAGTAGTTAAATAACCAACCAAATTTATAAGTCTTCTTCGCAGAAAACCATGGAGCTTGTCTCCATGGATGAATGCGATCATTCTTGTTCTTTTTGAGATTCAATATATTGCATAACTGTTTCTTCTGAAATGTGACCAACTGTAGAATAATAACACCCCTTTGACCATAATCCAGATCCCCAAAATTTATGTCCTTTTAAAGATGGAAATTTATGAAATATATGAACTGCAGATATTGATTTAAGTGCTTGAACGATTTGGACTGGAGCAACAGTGTGATCTGATTGAATGAATAAGTGAACATGATCAGGCATTATTTCAATTGATCTTAATTTCCAATCATAGTAAATACAAGTATCAGCAAGTATTTGTTTTAATTCAATTTCCACCAAATTTGTTAAAATTTGATGTCTATATTTTGTACACCAAATAATATGATATCCAATTTTTGTAACTGCATGTCCAGAAATTATAGTATCCATTTTAAAAATCCTTTTATTATTTGTTCCGAACAAATTAAAAATATAACTTTAAAATCTGAAGGATTATAATATGTTTAAGACTTTAACGTTTCCAATACAAATTGAAGATAAAGATAATTATCTAAAATTTATGGAGCGTTGTTCTGAAATCTTTAATGACCATATTTTGTGGTCAATTAAACATAAAAGTTATAATAAGAATCAAAGTCATAAAGATTTGTATTTTTCTCTACGAGATAAATATCCTGAAATACCAAGTGGTATACTTCAATCAGTTCGAGATGTTGCTTTAGAGTCTATGAAGGCAACTAAATTAAAACGAAAACCCATTAAAAAGAAATATTCTTCTATTAGATATGATAAAAGAAATATGACATTAAGAGGCAAACAATTAACTTTTTCATCTATTGGCAATCGAATTAAATTGATTTTGAATATTCCTGAATACTATCAAGCAATATTTAATAACTGGGATTTCAAGAATGGTACAATATGTTATAATTCTAAAACTAAACAATTTTATGCAAAATTAGTATTCAAAACTGAAACACCAGAATTGATTAGTAACAATGACGTAATTGGTATTGATCGAGGTATTTATAATTTAGCAACATTATCAACAGGCGAAATAATTAATTCAAAGGAGGTTAGAAAACAACAAAGAAAATACTTATACAATAGAAAGAAACTCCAAGCAAAAGGCACTCAATCCAGTAAAAGAAAATTAAAATCTCTTTCTGGAAAAGAGAAGCGGTTCAGCAAGGACTTTAATCATCGTATAAGTAAGTATATAGTAAATCTTGATTGTGGAATTTTTGCTTTAGAAAATCTTAAAAATATTAGAAAGCAAAAAATCTTTAATCCGAAATTTAATAAATGGCTATCAAGTTGGGCATTCTATCAATTTGAACAATTTTTAACTTATAAGGCAGAAGCTTTAGGAAAGAAAATTGTTCATATAGATCCTCGATATACGAGTCAAAAATGTTCAAGTTGTGGAAGTATTAAAAAAGAAAATAGAATTAAATCAAAATTCAAATGTCTAGAGTGTGGTTATCATAATCATTCTGATATCAATGCAGCAATCAATATTCGACAAAATTATCTTCTCTCTACTATTTCAAAAGAATCTGTAGAGCAGGCTGTTGTCAATCAGCCAATAGTATCAGTCGGGGAAATTAGTTCCAGCTAGATACAAGCCATGGAGCTCGTCTCCATGGTCATTGACTTCCCTTTACCTTAAAATCTAATGTCTCTCCATCACAAACAGTGGGATGTAAATAAAACTCAACATTACCATTATCATCAATAGAAGCTCTTAGACTATGATCAATAACTTCTTATCTAATATTATCTTTTAAATATTTCTCTAATGTCGATTGTTTAAGTTTTCTTATATCACTCATTATATAATCCTTTCTATTCATTACTTATCGCTTCGGCGTTTTTTATGTTTTTGCTGTCCTCAGCTACCGCTTCTACCCCATCACCATTTCCAGCAATAACTTTATCACTTGGCAACGGACACCATTCCGGAATCGGATTACCATAGTTTTCAATCTTTTTACTATCACTTGCATTACAAGTCCATACTAACGAACAATATCCACAATCACAGCATCTAGCTATTGGTAGATATCGAATGTTATTCGACATATTAACTTCTAACCTCTTATAGCAAAATGTAGTTTAAAAGAATCAAAATTTCTATTCATTTTCTTTCGAATATACTCTTCTATTTTATGAAGATCTTGTATATCTTCTTTACTTATATACTTCTCTATATTCTGTAATGCTTTCTCTCTTTCACCAAATCTCCATCTATGCAACGTACCATAACCAAAGAAAAACTCATTACCAAACTTTTGTTCATTAACTAAATGGTCTGCCAATATAGTATTAGACTCATATCTATCCATAACTAAACTTTGAATTTTCTTTTTTAACTTTCTTGAAATAACTACATTATTACAAGCTTTTCTTATTAAATAAACAACATCTGATTTTTCAGGTATTGGATAATCATACTTGATAGGTTTCTGAAATCCCATTAACAAAGCATCTCTTAGAGCATTTTTCTTATTCCATACTTCACGATTCTTTTCTAATTCACTTTTCACTTTTTACCTCTTTTAACTTCCTTACAGAGTATCTTACATTTCGGACATATAACGCCATTCTCTATACCAGATAAAGAACCAGGAAAGAATTCAGACATCTCTCCTTTGAATTTACACTTAGGGCATTTATAATACTTTATATTCATAGGCATGTATATTCTATAACAAGAAGGACATAACATTGCTTTGATGTGACATTCGTAAGAATATTTAGTAAGATCCATTATCCTACAACAATGATCAATATCTATTTTACATTTACTACAAAGATGTTTAGTTTTGTGTTTCATTAGACCTTATGTCCCATATACTTTATGACTTTATGAGGTGTATGCCAATACTCTATAAAATCCATTTTAATACTACCATCCTTTATTACCGCCTCTATCCTACCTTTGCCTGCATTAGGATTAGTGAAAGTTCCTATCAATTTATCATTATCCACATTATAATTTTCTATAATACCTGTACTATTCTTAGTTTTTGAGAAATAATATTTACCATTATCTTCAATGTGAATATACCATGCCTTCGGTGGTACTCCTGGAGTTTGATCGTACAATGCCCATATACCAATAAAAGGTTCTGGGTCGTCATCTTTATTACATCCGGGAGTAAAGAATAATGCAGTAGTTAGCAGTAAGAGGAATAATATATTTTTCATGAAGGTGAATCCTTTTTGTTAGTGATTTTCCATACAGTAGGAAACATAAAACTGTTTCCTTCTATACCAGTACCTGACACATTCATTCGTTTATTTGTATTTTGACATACCACATATTCAATATTATTCTTATCTAATTTTCCTGTATATCCAAAATGACTTTCTCCACATCTACCACAGAATGGAGTTAACCATTTATTTTTAGTTTTTCTTGACATTTGATTGTATAAGAGCTTGGTTAGTAGTTATTAGCAGTTATTAGCAGTTATTTGGTTGTATTACGAAATTGAAAAAATTGTATAATTTTATCTCAGCCATTAGGCGTACCATTAAATAGGCCCCCGCCGTGCATACCATTTGTTTCATTTTGGTCCGCAGAGGCTATACCCTACTCCGTTGCACCTCCATAGTTAGTACGAACAAATACTTCTTCATAAGAATGTTTCTCTTCACAACTATATCTCCTTGTTCGTTATTAATACTTCCTATACACCACCTAAAAGATAAACGAGGGTAATGGCAAACCCGTAGGCATTTGCAATATGGCTACACATTAGTCACATTACCCTCATTTATTTGTTCGAATCATTAGTTAACAATTCTTTATACATCATTCATTCTTTTCAATCGATACAACTGGTTAACCAATGGTTATTCATTCTTCTCAATCGATATACTGGTTAACCAATGGTTATTCATTCTTTTCAATCTTGAGTTCTAACCAAGCAACATGTGATCCTTCATAGTTGGTGAATTCCCTATCCAACTCCATCTTATCTATTAAAGCGAATTCTATTAGATTGGTATCCTCTATAAGATACTTGATTAATACATGATAGTTATTATTAACCCAGAGTTCTTTAAATTTCTTTTGTTGAGGTACCCATACAAAACTTCTTAATGCAATACCGCCCCTATACATCATGTTATGAATCATTAATCCATTATGATCATCCTTAGTTATTATATAATCATACTTGATTAAAGTATCATAAAAAGCATGACTATCCCAAGGTCTTAGTAGTTCTAATTGATAGTGACTAAAGTATTCTTTCATTGGTTATTTACTTTCTTTCATTATCATTCTCTAGTTCACCAACAATCCAAGCAGCTTTCATACCTT
>Ga0172375_10001064_pt1 | contig 44560 bp, 40 predicted proteins | sample LakKiv1m_FD_114537 | JGI IMG/M metagenome (GOLD analysis project Ga0172375, IMG submission 114537) | Freshwater microbial communities from Kabuno Bay, South-Kivu, Congo - kab_092012_11.1m | ecosystem: Environmental > Aquatic > Freshwater > Lake | place: Democratic Republic of the Congo... | reverse complement strand
AGTCTTTTCACCCATTGGGTTCCTCCAGACAGCCCCCTTGCCTTGAAGCTAACTACAGAGGCCGTTGAGGCTATTTTACCATAGCAACAGGACTAAATTTCAGTTTGATATGGGAAATGCGGGGGAATGATACCATAGATAAAATTAGTTCACAATCTGCATGATGCCGCGTATGCCACGAATGGTAAAAATTTGTATGGTTGGGTTCTCCTTGCTTTTGGTTGACGAGGGTAAGCTGCATTCTGGTCGGGACTGGGTAGAAGTTTCAGAAGCCTGTCTTGAGCGTAGCCGAAGGGATGGAGGGCATTCGCCCTCCATCTCGTATTCTGTCAGGGCGAGGATTTAGAGCCTGCCCCGTACTTGATACGGGTGGTGGGTCGTTGTGAAGTCATTCCTTCGTTTCTTTAGTTTTAGCCAAATGTAAGTAGTACCTATGGCTGGGGTGATTTTCAAAGATAATTATTTGTGTTAAAATAATGACGTTGAACGTTTGTTATGTACGGCAAATCTAATTCCCGTCTACATTTTAGCCCGGTGAAATCATATACCGCACTCATATTTTAACTAAAGAGGGGAGCAGAGGAGATGGATAAAAAAGCGGCACGCGCAGAACTGGAAAGGCGGCGGGGCATTGCCCGCGAGGGCGGCGGCTTGGAGAAAATTGCCCGGCACCGGCAGCGCGGACACATTCCTGCCCGGGAGCGGGTAGAGCACCTGGTTGACCCCGGCACTTTTATGGAAACCGGGATGCTGGGATTATTCCAGCTTTCCGGTACTGATAAATTATTGCCTGCCAGTAAATTGCACGGGTTCGGCGAGATTAACGGCCGTGTGGTCTCCATTCAGTCGGATGACTCAACGGTGCTGGCGGGTACCGGCGCCGGGAGCGGCCGCCGCTACCGGACCGGCGCCAGCGGTTACGGGACCTTCGGACAATCCTGTCCCTTTATCCGTTTCGCGGAAAGCGGCGGCGTGCACCTGCAGAGCGTGCAGGGTTCCATCGGCGTGCTGGCGGTGACGATGGGTATCAAGGCGCTGGCGTATCCGCGTCTCGTGCCCCGGCTGGAAGGCATCATGGGTAACTGCTTCGGTGACCCCAGCTGGAACGCGGTTACCTCTGATTTCGTGGTGCAGGTCAAACCATCTACCTGTATGGCGGTATCCGGACCCCGGGTGCTGGGCGTGGCGTTGGAAGAGCGTACCACTCCGGAAGATTTGGGTGGCTGGAAAGTCCACGCCGAAGTTACCGGTCAGGCAGACGCTTTCGCGGAAGATGACATTGAGTGCGCCAAACTATTGCGTGAGTTTATCGGCTTTATGCCGCAAAATTATCGTGAAGAAACCCCTCGCCTCGTTACCAAAGATTCCAAAAACCGGCGTTTGGATGAATTGATGTCGCTCATTCCGGACGACCCGAATCAGCCCTACGATATGGAGCAGGTCATCAAAGCCATCGTCGACGATGGCAACTACTTTATTATTAAACCCTACTTCGCGAAATCTTTAGTGGTCTGTTTCGCGCGCCTGGACGGGTACACCGTCGGGATTATCGCCAACCAGCCGCTGCACAACAACAGCGCCATCGGTCCGGATGAATGCGATAAAGCCACCGATATGATTGTGCTTTGCGATTCTTTTAATATCCCGCTGGTGTTCCTTACGGATACCCCCGGCTACGCCGGCGGCAAAGCTGTCGAAGAAAAGCGTTTTATCACCAAAAATATGCACTGGCTGCAGGCGCTTTCTCTCACCACCGTGCCCAAGTTCCAGTTGATTGTGCGTAAAGCCTACGGGTTGGCGATACAGAATATGTGCGGGCCGGCGTCCGGTCCCGATTTCAACGCGGCTTTCACCACGGCGGATATCCGCCCGATGTCCCCGGAAGCCGCGGTCGCGACTGTTTACGCGCAGCGTATCGCCTCCGCTCCCGACCCGAAAGCGGAAAGGCAGAAGGTACTGCAAGAATTACTGGAGCAGAGCGGTCCTTTCCAAGCGGCGATGGGTAATGTGATTGATGAGGTCATCGAGCCTTGCGACGCCCGCAGTTTTCTCATCGCGTGCCTCGAAAACATCCGCGGGCAGCGGGGTAATTTCATCGGGCAGCATCTGATGCAAATCTGGCCGACCGGCTTTTAAGCCAGCTTTGCCGAGCGAAAAAGAGAAGGGAAAAAGAAATGGAAAAGCAAGAAAGAATCGATGAACTGAAGCAGTTGAGAGAGATGAATCTGCAGGCCGGCGGCGCCGAGCGTATCGCGAAGCAGCATCAACTTGGCAGATTGACGGCGCGTGAAAGATTGACGAAGCTTTTTGACCCGGGTACTTTCACCGAGACCGACCTGCTGCTAAATGCTTTGACCCCGGACCGCGAGGGGAAAATCACCCATATTAATGAGGTCAACGGTTACGGTGAGGTGAACGGGAAGTTAACCGTCGGGCACGCGGACGATGTCACGTCTTATACTGCCGGCACCCGCGCCGGCACCCAGCAGCCGCGCGGCGTTAACCCGAAACTATATCCGGAATTGTGCAATCCGGTGGTGCGAATGTGGGATGGCGGCGATGATGCCAATTGGTTGAGTGTTGTGCCGCGTTGGGGCACCGGCAACCCGCTGCGTGCGCTCAATGGTCTACGCCAGGTGCCGCATATCAGCGCTATTATGGGTAACTGCGTCGGGATTCCGGCGATGGAAGCTATCACTGCCGATTTTGTGGTGCAGGTGAAAGGCACCAGGCTGGGCGCTTTCGACCCCCGGATGCTGGCGGCACCGCTGTCGGAAGGGACGGATTTTGAATCTCTGGGCGGCTGGAAACTGCACGCTGAGGAAACCGGGCAGGTGGATGCCTTCGCCGATAATGACGAGCAGTGCATTGAAATTACTCGCGACTTTTTAAGCTATATACCGCGTAATATCCGCGAGGAGCCGTCGGTCATACCCTGCAGCGACCCGGTTGACCGCAAGCTGGACAAGATGATGACCATTATTCCGGATAAACCCATCCGTGTTTATGACCAGAATCAGGTCATCAAACAGATTGTGGATAACGGTAAGTACCTAGCTTTGCGACCCTGGTTCGGGAAAGCTTTAATCACCTGCCTGGCGCGGCTCGACGGCCGGGTGGTGGGCATTATTGCCAACCAGACCCTTTACAATGCGGGCGCCGCCGGGTTCGACGAATGCGATAAAGCCGCCGACTTTATTACCCTTTGCGATACCTTTAATATTCCCCTGATATTTTTAGCCGATACGCCCGGCAACCTGGTAGGCAAGCCGGCTGAACAAAGACGGATTCCGACCAAGATTATGACCTGGATGGAAGCGATGGCAATGTGCACCGTGCCGAAGATTTCCATCATTATCCGGAAAGCCTACGGGATGGCAATTTCCAATATGTGCGGCACGAATTGCGGCCCGGATGTTTTCGCGGCAATGACCACGGCGGAAGTAAGCTTTATGTCCCCGGAAGCCGCTGCCAATGTTACCTACCTGCGCCGCATTGAATCGGCGCCGAATCCGGCCGAAGAACGCGCTAGATTGATTGCCCAGATGCAGCGGGAAAGTAGCCCGTTCCCGGCCGCTCACGCCGGTCTGCTGGATGATATCATCGACCCGCGGGATACGCGCAAATATCTCATCGATAAACTGGATTACCTGCGGCGGTGCAAGGGTAATTTCATCAGCGAAACGAAACTGCAGACCTGGCCCACGGGATTCTAAATAAAAAAAAGCCCTCTGTAAGAGGGCTTTTTTATTAGCTGTTTACGGCAGCAAGTCCGGTAATGACTCGACAGCATTGCGGCGGCGGATGAACTGGTGCACGGTGCCGCCGGCTGCCGTTACACTGCCATCGGGGTTTACAATCAGGGCGTGTCCGGAAACAATGCCGTAACCGATGGTCCCGGGTTTTTCCAGCTTTAAGGATGCGATAAGCTCCTCCCATCCGTCCGCCTCGCCGTGAGTATCGCATATCACCGGCGCGATGCCGATACACGGGAAAAGTACGGCGGTCGTGTCGTCTTCCGGGTTGCGCCAGCGTACCCATTCCTGCGCCAGCATAATGCTCCCGGCGGAAACGGCAAAAAACGCCTTCCCCGCGAGATATAATTCCTTAAGAAAATTTACCAGCTTACGCTGCTGTAATATTTGCATTCCGGCTTCTACGTCGCCGCCGCTGATGAAAACGATATCCGCGTCCTTCAATATCTTCTGTGTTTCACCCATTCCGTTCCCCGGGTTTACGGTCGGCGCGAGGGTGGTAACCCCGGCGCCCGCCGCCTCAAAATAACTCTCCATCCGTTTGTAGAAATCAAGATTGTCGCCGGATGCCGCGCCGATGTAGCCAATTGACGGTTTCTTAAAACCGCTTTCCGCGATGACGCGGGTAATGATTGGGTCCGGGTTGCGCCCCCAGCGCCCGGCGAGCAGGTAAACAGGTTTTGCTGCAGACATTATTTATGGTTCCTTTCTAAAAAGTGGTTTCAAGGTAACCCTCAATATCCAGCGGAAAAGTGGTCTTCGCCAGACAATATTTCCCGGAACTCTCCGGTAGAATTATTTCACGGTAGCTGATGGCGATGAAGGCATCGCTGCCGTAGAGTTCGCGTAACGCGGCGGTGACCTGATTGCTTAACCGGTTTTTATCTTTTAGCGGACTCACGAGGTTCACGTCGTAGTGTTTCAAGTCGGTCTGTTCGATTTTGTATTCATCAATCTCTGGAAACTGGCTGACAACATTATCCGCTTCCCGCAGTGTGACCAGCTTACCTCTGGTGGTTAACGTCGCGCTGAAAGTTCTTCCTTCGATAGCGTCCAATATCATTCCGTGGTCTCGCCCGCAGGCGCATAAATTCGTTTTGTCGATTCTGACCAGGTCACCGACATAGAAGCGTAAAAGGTAATACCAGGGATTGTGAAAAGGCGTGACCAGGATTCTCCCGACTGCCGGACCGCCGTGTTCCTTTTTTAACGGTTGGAAATCAACCCGGCAGGACTCGTAGTTGTGGTGGAATTTCCCCGCTTCGCACTGCATGAAAACGTAGCCGGTTTCCGTGGACCCGTAGGAGCTTGCCAGCGGCGACTGGAAAACCTGTTTGATTTGCCGCAAATGAAAAGCCGCCGGGTACTCGTAGGTAAAAATAATCAGTCCAGGTTGATAAACCGGGTTGCTCTTTACTGCCAGGTAGCGGCATAATTTTGCCAGCAGGGAGGGGTTGGCTTCCAGTATCGCTGGCTGGTAAAGATTTAGTTCGGCAACCATCCGGTCCATATACGTGGCGTCCCACAATTCCGGGCTGGTTCTTTCATTGAGATAGAGGAATCTGCCGAGGGTGCGTTCTGACATTGTCAGGGGTTTGGTGTCCGAGATAATGCCGACGTTCATCGGGTTTACCAGTATGGCTTCACGGTGGGAGCCGCTGGCAATCCGGGCGGAGTGGAAATTCAGTTGCCAGGATGATTTCTCCGAGGCGTCCCACCACGGCTGGTACCAGATGTTCGTCACGGCGATATCGATGGAGCCGCTGGTTTTCACAAATTCGATTTCGCTGTTCGCCAGCCCCTGCTGGATGTTTTTGTCCGGGGGCACGAAGCCTTCCGGGAAATGCGCGCGGATATCTTTTTTGGTCAGTGCCGGCAGCGCGGCGTACCGCGCTTCCACCGGGAAAGATGGTCCCGGGTCGAAAACCCGCCACGTCCGGTACGCCGCCAGATCCTGCAGGGCGGTGTTCAAAACTGACAGCGAATTATCACGATAAGATTGGGGGTAAAGATAACTTGATTTCATTTTGTTCTTATAAGATGGCATCTTTATTTTAGCAGTTTTCCTGGTGAGGCTGCAGAATACTTTACATAAACATACGCTCGCTAACATTGCCAGCTAATGCCTTTTAGTGTTATCCTTTTAGCAATACTGCACCCGGTGTCCGGGCGCATATACGATACGGGAGGAAATTATGACAGAAAAAGTTGAAGGCATGTTGAGTCCTTACCGCGTGCTCGATCTGACTGGCGAGCAGGGCTTGCTGGCAGGAAAGCTGATGGGTGATATGGGCGCCGATGTGGTGAAGATAGAAAAACCGGGTGGCGATGCCGCCCGTAATATCGGGCCATATTACCGCGATGAAAAAGACCCCAATAAGAGTCTTTACTGGTGGGTGATGAACACCAGCAAAAGAGGCATCACGCTGGATATCACCAAGCCCGCCGGGGCGGAAATCTTCAAGAAGTTGGTGAAGAAGGCGGATTTTATCATCGAATCTTACCCGGTAGGGTACCTTGATAAGCTGGGGCTGGGCTATAAAGAATTAGAGAAAATAAACCCCGGCATTATTATGGTGTCCATCACTCCCTTCGGTCAGACGGGTCCGTACCGGGATTTCAAAGGCAGCGATATCGTGCTCTGGGCGATGGGCTCCGGGAACTATATGCGCACGATGGGCGAAACTGACCGACCGCCTATCCGCATCGGGCACCATTCGCAGTGTTATAACCATGCCGGCACCGAAGCCGTGGTCGGCGCGCTGGTAGCCCTGTACCACCGGCGAAGCACCGGGGGGGAAGGACAGCACGTTGATATTTCCATCCAGGACGCGATGAATTTCCTCACCGCGGTGGATTACGACCTTAATAAAACCCGCCGCTTCCGCGGCACCAAGTACTTCGACGTGGAAGTAAAGCACATCTGGCCGTGCAAAGACGGCTACGTGATGTGGCGTTATACCGGCGGGCCGAATGCGGTGCGCCACAGCGTGCCGCTGGTCAACTGGATGGCGTCCGAGGGAATGGCGAGCGACTGGCTGAAAAATTTCGACTGGGCGAATTTCAGTCATTTCAACACTACCCAGGACATCATCGACCGGATGGAGAAGGAAACCATCGATTTCTTTATGACCAAGACCAAAGCGCAAATCATGGAAGGCGCGGTCAAATACCGTATTATGCTCTATGCCGCGAGCACTGCCAAAGACGTGAGAGAAAGCCCGCAGCTGGCATCCCGTGGTTTCTGGACCGAGGTCGAGCACCCGGAACTGGGGAAGAAAATCACCTATCCCGGCAAGTGGGCGAATAACTCGGAAACGCCTCCGCGAATTTCGCGCCGGGCGCCCTTGGTGGGTGAGCACAACAAACAAATCCTTCTCGAGGAATTGAAGCTCAAGCCCGAGGACTATCGCCGCCTTGAAGAAGCGAAGGTGATTTAGCGAGGAGAATGAAGATGGGAAAATTACCGTTAGAAGGTATCAAAGTTGCCGACTTCTGCTGGGTCTGGACGGGTCCTACCACTACCAAAGTACTGGCTGATTTCGGCGCCACGGTGGTAAAAATTGAGAGCAAAGCCCGCCCTGAAACATGGCGCATCCAGCCGCCTTTCAAGGACAACGTACCGGGGTTCAACCGCGGGGGTATTTTCAATACTATCAACACTTCCAAATACAGCGTCAATATCAATACCTCCAAGCCTAAAGGCAAAGAGCTGATAAAGAAACTCATCGCCTGGGCGGATATCGTTACCGAGAATTTCGCCGGCGGTTCGATGGCGGGGATGGGCTTCGGCTACGATGTCTGCAAAGCCATCAATCCGGATATCATTATGCTCAGCAGCGCCATGATGGGACAGACCGGACCCTGGGCGATACTCCCGGGTTACGGGGATTTATTGTCCGCTATCTCCGCCGTGAGCGAAATTTCCGGCTGGCCCGATCGTCCGCCTTCTGAAATCGGTTACTACACCGATTATGTAGCACCCCGGTTCAATGCGATGACGCTGCTGGCGGCTATCGACTACTGGCGGCGCACGGGTAAAGGGCAGTATCTCGATATCGGGCAGCATCAGGGTGGCTTGCAGTATGTCTTGCCGCAAATTATGGATTACGAGGTGAACAAGCGAGTCGCCGGCAGAATGGGCAACCGCGATGAGTACGCGTCACCGCACGGCTTGTTCCGCTGCCAAGGTCAGGATAGATATATCGCGCTCTCGGTCTACAATGACGAGCAGTGGCAGGCGTTATGCCGTGTCGCCGGGGATTTACCGTGGACGAAAGACCCTCGCTACGCAACTTTCGCCGGGCGTAAAGCTAATGAAGACCAGTTGGAAAAAGATATTGAAACCTGGACGCTGACGCAGGATGATGTGCAGTTGATGCTTGACCTGCAGCACGACGGCGTGATTGCCGGTTACCTGCCCAGTCCCCCCGATTTTCTGGAGAATGACCCCCATATTAAAGCGCGGCAATATTACGTGGAGCTGGACCATCCCGAAATTGGGAAAATCCACGCGCCGCGGCAACCGGCGGTTCTGTCCAAAACTCCCTGCGAGGTCAAACGCGCACCGCTGATGGGCGAGCATACCGACGTCGTTCTGAAAGACTTCCTCGGCTTGACCGATGATGAAATCGCCGAGCTGGTGGTAGACGAAGTCCTCTACTAAAAAACTGCAGGAAAACAAAAAAGAGGGACGCGGTGCATCCCTCTTTTTTTACCATTATCTCGTTATCATTATTTCACGGCTGTTTAAGGCAGGAAGCTCATTCCTTCGGTCGGTCCGAGCTGCGATTTTATAATCTTCTGCGCCTGTTCCACAAAATCGCACATCAGTTTGCGTGAATCCCTGGGGTCGATAATCGCTTCGATATTGCCTGCTTCCGCAGTGCGGAAAGGCGAAGCGATGGCTTGCAGGCGGCGCTCGATTTCTGCTTCTTTAGCCTTCGGGTCTTCAGCGGCTTCAATCTCCCGTTTATAGGCGGCGGAAGTGCCGCCGGAGATATGCATCGAACCCCAGCTCCCGGAGGGCCAGCCGTAGCGGCGGAACATTCCGGTGGGGCGAATATGACAACCGCCGGCGACGCCGTAAAGCTGCCGGGTGATGAAGGTCAGCCACGGCATCCGGGTGGCGGACATGGCGCAGACCAGCCGGGCGCCGGCGCGGAGGATACCCTGGCGCTGGGCTTCCAGTCCCACCATAAACCCGGGCTCGTCGGCGAAATAAACCACCGGCAGGTGGAAGGTATCGCACAATTGCAGGAAACGGATGACCTTGCTCCCGGCAGCGACGTCCATCGAACCGCCGAGGAACATCGGGTTATTAATCATCACGCCCACGGGGTAGCCGTTGGCTCTGGCAAACCCAACGATGCGCGATTGCCCGTAGAAAGGACAGATTTCGAAGAAAGAGTCCTTATCCATTATCATTTTTAAAATCTGGTAGGCATTGTAGCCCTTTTTAGGGTCGCGGGGAATTACTGAAAGTAGCTTTTCTTCCCGGCGGCTGGGGTCGTCGGTCGGCTTTACGTAGGGGGGCATTTCCCAGACGTTATCCGGCAGATAGCTGAGGAACTTTTTGATGATATTAAAGGCGTCCTCTTCATTCTCGGCGACATTATCGACCACGCCGCCGACGTAAGCCTGAATGCGGTAATCACCCAGGTCCTCCTTGGTAACATCGTAGCCGAGTGCGGCTTTGACCACCGGCGGGCCGCCGGCAAATAACTGGCTGTTGTTTTTCAGCATGACGTTGAAATGCGCCATACACGCCTGAATGGCGGGGAGCCCGGCGACCGAACCCATCACGCCGCAAACCACCGGCACCACTCTTAAGAGCTGGGTGGCGGTAATTACCCCGGGATTATCGGGAATGTAGGTGCGTCCGATTTGCTCGAAGGTGCGGACGCTGCCCCCGGTGGCATCCAGCAGGTGAATGCGCGGTACCCGCCACTCCAGCGCAATCGCGTCGGCGCTGCCTTTTCTCACGGCGGCATCGGCGGCGCCGCCGCGGATGGTGTAATCACCCCCGTCCAGAACAACCCGGCGCCCGTTGATGCGGCAGGTGCCCATTACCATATTACCGGGAGTAAATCCTACCAGCTTTTCGCCTTCGTAGCGCGCCGAGCCGGCAATTTCCCCAACCTCATCGAACGACCCCGGGTCCGCCAACTTGGCAATACGCTCGCGTACTGTCAGTTTATTCCGGGCGTGCTGCCGGGCGACATTTTCCGGCCCGCCCATCTGGTGGGCAAGTTCTTTACGTCGGTTCAGTTCGTCTATTTCCGGTTGCCAGACCATCTCTTTTCTCCTTCCAAATATCCAGCTTATTCTTACATACCCAGCGGTCGTTTGCCAATAACGTTATCTTTTGCCAGTTGTTGAATTTCATCCGGCGATAAACCTAAAATATCTCCCAACACATATTCGTTATGCTCGCCGAGCAGAGGCGCCGGGAGCTTGATTTTCGCTTTGATGCCGCTCAGTTTCAAGGGGGCGGTCGGTACCGGGTAGGGGTGCTCGCCCATAATTTTCCGGTCCACTTTCGAGTAAGTGCCGCGGGCAGCGAGGTGCGGGTCCGCCAGCAACTCCTGTGGGTTGAGTACCGGCGCAGCGGTAATGCCGGCTTTCTGTAAACGATGCATGGCGGTGTAATGCTCCTGCTGCCGTGTCCACTGCTCGATGATGGCGTCGAGTTCGTCCTGGTGCCGATAGCGGTCGTCAGCGGTAGCAAAACGCGGGTCACGGGTGAGTTCCGGTTGCCGCATAACACGGCACAGTTTTTGCCATTCCGCGTCGGTATAAATCGCCAGTGCCAGCCACTTATCCTCGCCTTTGCAGGGATAATAGCCGTGAGGGGCGGCGAAGGGATGCCGGTTTCCGCGCCGCGGCGGTATCTGTCCGTTCATCGAGTAATCCACGATGGCATCACCCAGCAGGCTGGTGGTGGCTTCTACCTGGGACAAATCGATGTATTGCCCTTTGCCGGTTTTTTGCCGTGATAAAAGGGCGGTGAGCACCGCGGCGGCGCCGTTAATGCCGGCGATGGGGTCGGTAAAACCCGCGCTGCTCATCTTGGGTAAGCCGTCCGGGTAGCCGGTCAGCATCGGGATGCCGGCGGTCTGCTCGATGGAAGCGGCAAAGCCGCCGGTGTCTTTCCACGGGCCGGTGGCGCCGTGCGCCGGCAGTGAAATCATGATAATTCCCGGGTTGATTGCCTGCAGCGCCGGGTAGTCCAGCCCGAAGTTTTTCATCACGCGCGGCGTGAAATTCTCGGCGACGATATCGCTGATTTTCACCAGTTTCAGGAAAATATCTTTTGCCCGCGGGTCGTTTAAATCGAGTGTGATGCCTAACTTGTCGGTATTCACCGAGTTCCACAGCGGCGAACGTTCCCAGTAGGCATCCTGGTTATCTCCCAGGTTGCCGCTGGCGCGCCAGGTGTCCATATACTGAATGGATTCGACCTTGATAACCTCTGCCCCGAGGTTGGCAAAAATCTGGGTGGTGAATGGCCCCGCCCAGGAGTTGGTGGCATCGACAATCCGTAAGTTAGCGAACGGGAGCGTTGGTTTCATTTTTTTTCTCATTGCTAGATAACCCCCCGTTCTCTTAACCTGACGATATCATCGGGCGTGTAGCCAAGTTCTCCGGTGAGAATCTCCCGGGTATGTTCTCCCAGCAAAGGCGCCGGGGAAGTGAGTTGCCAGGGTGTCGAGCTCAATTTGAAAGGCGCGCCCGGCATCGTCACGGCGCCGGCAGCCGGGTGCTTCACCGTTTCGAAGAAATTTCTTGCCTGATGCTGCGGCGATTCAAGAATTTCTTTAACGTCCGGCACCAGCCCGATGGGAATCCGCCACTCGGCGCCGGATTTGAAAAGCTCCATTTTCTCACGGTCTTTCACTTTTTCGGCAATGATTGCCCTTGCTTCTTCAAAATGCTCGAAGATGGCGGCGGGTGTGCTGAAGCGGGGATCCGTGAGCATTTCGGTCAACCCGAGAAAGCTGCAGAGTAACTCGAAATTCAGTCTTCCGTAGAGATTAAGCCCGATATAGCCGTCTTTGCATTTGAAGATGCCCATTCTTTCTTTGGATACGGCGTTGTGCACCAGCCCCCGGTAGGCATAAATCGTAGTGGGATAACAGGTAATAAGCATCACGCTCTCTAGCATGGAAACGTCCACCCGGCGGGCTTTTCCGTTGAGCTCTCGGTCGTAAAGCGCGGTGAGCGTCCCGGCATTTGCGAACAAGCCGGTAATATAATGGGTCAGCCAGCCGCCAATCTGCACCGGTTTTACGCCCGGGGTGCCGTCGTTATAACGCGCGCCGCTCATTCCCCAGGCGCCCAGGTGATTCAGCCGGTAGTTTTTATAAGGCCCGCTCTGCCCGAAGCTGGTGATAGAAGTCAACACCAGTTTCGGATTTATCTGCTGGAGCGCCCGGATGCCTAAACCCCGGCGCGCCATTTCCCCGGGCGCGAAATCTTCAATCACCGCGTCCGCGCGCCGTGCCAGTTCCAGAAAAATCTGTTTACCGGTGGCTGTGGTAATGTCCAGTGTGAGGCTTTTTTTACCGGTGTTCAGATAAATAAAAAGCCCGCTGTTTTCGATTCCGGGGACGTTGCTTTTAAAAGGACGCAGACGGCGCAAAGGGCTGCCGGTGTTCGGCTTTTCTATCTTGATAACCTCTGCCCCGAAACCTGCCATTAACCGGGTGCAGTAAGCCCCGGCAATACCCCGGGAAATGTCAATAACCTTATATTTACCTAAAGCTTTTGTCATGATGCTGAATACTCGCTTTATACAGAACAGCGGTTCGGTGAATTACACAATTTTAACATAATATAGCCACTAAAAAAAGCGTTTGTCAAATATCAATGAGATTTATTCTGTTCACGGTAAGTTTGCCGTTTCGCCTTTTTTCCCGGAGGCGGGCAGATTGAGCATCAATAAAACCATTAATGTTCCCAGAATCCCCAGTCCCAGCCAGAAGCCGCTGTAACTGCCATAGGTATCGTAAATCCAGCCGGCGACCGGTGCCGAGAGCACCCCGCCGACGGTTGAGGCGATGCTGATAACACCGAAAATCACGCCAAAATTACGCGTGCCGAAGTATTCTATCTGCAGCGGCGCCCGCAGCGCGATGATGCTGCCGATAGCGGCGCCGGTACCGGTAGCGAAAAGTAACGTGAGCCAGAATGGGCTGTCCCCCTTAATCATAAAAAAGGCATACATTCCGATGGAAAACAAACCCATCGTCACTGCCATCACGATTTTTTTATTGAATTTGTCCGCCAGTATGCCGAAAGGTATGCGTGTAAACAGGCTGATAAAAGTAAACAGGCTCACGACCATCCCCGCCTGGGCGCGTTCCACCCCGACGTGGGTCAGATGAGGAATCACGAAGATGGAAATGGTGCTGACTACCATCATTTGAAAAAAGGAAGCCATGTTGATGTACCAGAAAGCCCGCATTCTTAATGCCTGCCGGATGCTGGTGCCAAAGTCCTGCCGGGCGCTTTTCAATTTATCGGCGGCGGTACTGTCGGCTTTGCCGTCCGGCACCAGCCCGATATCCTCCGGTCGATTGATGTATACAAAAGCCAGCGGGATGCCGATAACGAGATAAACCCCCGCGACGTACAACAGCACGTTTTGCCAGCCGTATTTGTCCACCAGGTTCACGACTACCGGGACGAGTATCCCGCCAAGCCCGGCGCCGGTAGCAAATACCCCGTTGGCTTTGCCGATATCTCGCCGGAACCAGCGTGTCAGGACCACGGTCGGCAGTACCCCGAAGGATAAAGAACTGCCGATGCCGATAACGAGAAAACCGGCGTAATACATCCCCAGGTTAACGGTGCGGCTGAGCACGAAAATTCCCAGCGCGGTGGCGGTAATGCCGATGAGCATCAGGCGGCGGGCAGGCCAGCGGTCGGCGAGGCTTCCCCAGATGGGGTTGAAAACGCCGTTTTCCAGCGAGCGTAGAGAAGACGCCAGCGAAAGCTGGGTAACGCTCCAGCTGAAAGTCGCGAGAATAGGGTCGACGAAAGCGGTAAAGCCGTAAACCAGGATGGCGCTGTTTAATATCATCAGTACCAGACTCGCCCCGACAATATACCAGCCGTAAAATAATTTGAATTTCATCTCAACGTAACCAATCTTTCCAGCGGGGAGACGTGCAATGTAATAAGTTCATTATACTCCCCAGGATAGAATAATCAGAAGTAAAAAAGCCCGTATAAGACGGAATTTAACGAAATTTAACTTCTGATCTTAATGCCCATGAGAAAAGGGTATTGACAAAAATGTAGTAAAGTAGTAAAGTACTACAAAACTACAATGATTAATAAACAGAAATTCAGTAAAAAAGAAAAAATCATCACGACGGCGCTAGGCTTGTTCAAATCCGCCCACGACGTGAAAAAAGTCAGTTTGGAAACCATCGCCCGGGAAGCGCGGGTTTCTCCTACTACCATTTACAACTATTTCGGCTCCCGGGAGCAGTTGCTCTACGAAATCATAAAAGTGCTTGTGCTGGAGAACATTGCGCATAATAAAGACATCGTCGTCTCGAACCTTCCTTTTCCGCAAAAACTGATGGGCATTATGGGCGGCAAGATGGATATCGCCCGCCAGCTCAACGGGGAAATCATCAACAAGCTGGTCAACCAGGACCGGCAGCTCGCGCCTTTTGTTGATGAGATTTATGAAAATGAAATCAAACCTTTGTGGCACATTCTGGTGTCCGACGGGAAGAAGCAGGGTTACATCGATAAGAGTCTGAACGAAGATGCCTTGGCTCTTTATCTGGATGTTATCAAGACCGGTTTCAGCGCCCGGCCGGAACTGGTGAACGGTTTTAAAAATAACCTTCAATTGATTATGGAAATGACCAACCTGATGTTTTACGGTTTTTTGCAGAAAAAGATAGACCTTTTTGCGAAAGGAGCAGAATAGCAATGAGTGAAAAATCGATAATCGTGGAGAATTTGACCTGCCGTTTTGGGAACCTGGTGGCGGTCGACCATATCAACTTCGATGTCGGACAGGGAGAAATAATCGGGTTCCTGGGGCCGAACGGCGCCGGGAAAACCACCACCGTGAAAATGCTCACGGGGCAGTTACGTCCCCAGGAGGGCAGGGCGCTGCTGCTGGGGTACGATGTTGCCAGAGAGACCGGCAAGGTGAAATCGCAGATTGGGATTTGTTTTGAGCAAACTAATCTCTACGAGCAGATGAGTGCGCTCGACAACTTAAATCTTTTCGCGGAACTTTTCGGTGTGAATGGGTTTGATGGGGTGTCTTTATTAAAAAGGGTTGGACTGGCGGGCAGGGAAAAAGATAAGGTCGGCAATTACTCCAAGGGGATGAAACAGCGGCTGATGATTGCCCGGGCGCTGGTGAATAAGCCGCAAATTCTTTTCCTCGACGAACCGACCTCGGGACTTGACCCGGTGTCATCGGAGGCAATCGATAACATTATCCTGGAGGAAAGGCAGCGTGGCGCTACTGTCTTCCTCACCACCCACGATATGTGGGAAGCGGATAAGTTGAGCGACCGTGTGGCTTTTATGAATCAGGGCAAAATCGCCGCGCTGGATACACCGCGTAACCTGAAACAAAAATATGGACGGCGGAACTTAATAGCCGAAATCGCCGGCGCGGACGGACGCCTGGTAAAGAAAGAAATCGGGATGGATTCTCCCGCAGCCGCCGGCGAGGTCGGCGCATTATTCCAGCAGGGGAAAGTGCTTACCCTGCACAGTGAAGAAGCCACGCTGGAAGATATCTTTATCCAGGTCACCGGGCGGAGGCTGACGGAATGAGCACCCGTATCATTAAAGCCCTGCTAAAAAAAGACCTAAAATTATTTATCAGCGACCGGTTTTATTCCATATTAACGATGGTGGGGCTGGTTTTTTACATCGGGATGTACTTCATTATGCCCGCGACCACGGATGAAAAGTTGAACCTGGCGATGTATGCGCCGGTTATGCCGGCGGCATTTGCCCAGTTGACCGCAAGCGATGGCGCAGCCGTCGAACTCTTTGACACGGAAGAAGCTCTCAAACAGTCCGTCGAGGCAGGCGGGTATCAGGCCGGGGTAGCGCTGCCGGCGGATATTCTGGATATCTGGGAAGCGGGCGGACAGCCCACAATTCGTGTCTATCATAATGCCGCCGCGCCGCCGGAAGTGAGCGACGCAATTATTACGTTGGTCAAAGAACTGTCCTACGCCCAGACGGGACAGGTACTGACTTATGAGACCGAGGAAGAAATATTAGGGACAGACCTACTGGGCTCCCCAATCCCGTTGCGCGACCGTATGCGGCCGCTGTTGGCTGTGTTTATATTGTTAACGGAAACGCTTTCTCTTGCCAGCTTGATCGCCATTGAAATCGAGCAGGGGACGGCGCGCGCGATACTCACTACGCCGATGCGGGTGATGGACCTGTTTCTTGCCAAGGGTATTCTCGGCGTCGGTCTGGCGATGGGACAGGCGGTACTTTTTATGGCGCTGGTAGGCGGGTTCAGCCAGCAGCCGGACGCCATGCTGCTGACGCTCTTCGTAGGTAGCCTGATGGTGGTGGGTATAGGCTTCCTGCTGGCGTCGCTCACGCGGGACGTGATGGCGGTCACCGGCTGGGGCGTGCTGATAATGATACTGCTGGTTATTCCGGGAATCGGTAATATCATCCCCGGTCTGCTCTCCGACTGGGCAAAGGTAATTCCCTCCTATTATTTGACCGATACCGTCAGCCGCATTACTAATTACGGTGCCGGTATCGGCGATGTGTGGCTGAATCTGGTAATACTGGCAGGTTTTACTGTCGTCGTTTTCGGGGCTGGCATGCTTGCTTTGAGGAGAAGGTATTTATGAATATCCGACGTATCTGGACCCTGATTAAAACCGAAATTCTTCACGGCTCCAAAGACGTTACCCTGATTATGGCGGTAGTGGTGCCGGTGCTGCTGGCACTCTTCGCCAATCTGGCATTCGGTAATATCTTTACCGACCGGGGCAAGCTGGGCATTTACGATGCAGGTAATTCACAGTTGCCGGTAGTTATCGGCACGACGGAAAGTATTATTGTAAAGCATTATGAGACCGAAATCGACCTGAAAAAAGCCGCGGGCAACGGCGCGGTCGATATGGGGATTGTGCTTCCGGCGGATTTTGACACGACCCTTGCCGCCGGCACGGTGAAACTGACCGCATACATCTGGGGAGAAAGCCTGGCGAAGAACCGGGCAATCATCCCGGTGGCGCTGGCGGATGCGATGCGTGAGTTGACCGGGGCAGAAGTGCCGGTGAATATCGAAACGGTTGCCCTGGGCGATGAGTCAAACCTGCCCTGGAGCTCCCGGCTGTTACCTCTTACGGTGCTGCTGGCGGTTTTCTTCGGGGGTTTGATGATACCGGCTTCTTCGCTAATCCACGAAAAGCAAAAGCGCACTCTGGAAGCTCTCAATGTGACCCCGGCGACCATCGGGGATATTTTCTGGGCGAAGGGCATTATCGGCGCCTTTTTGGCTTTTATAATGGCTCTCATCACTCTGACTATCAGCCGGGGCTTCGGCAACGCGCCGCTGGCATTGCTGCTGGTGCTGGCGCTGGGTGCCGTGATGGCGGCGGAAGTCGGTCTGCTCGCGGGCGCTTTCATCAGGGATATGAACACCCTGTTTGCTACCTGGAAATTCGGCGGACTGCTGCTTTTCGGCCCGGCGCTGGTCTTTATGTTTCCCCAAATCCCGGCATGGGTCGGTTATATTTTCCCGACATTTTACCTGGTCAAACCGGTGATGGATATCAGCGTCAATGGGCTGGGGTTCGGTGCGGTAGCAGTGAACACGGCGATACTGGCAGCCATCGTCCTGTTAATCGGCATTTTTATTCTCAACATCGCGCGGCGCTTGGGCACGCAGGCGCTGCGGTTGAATAGCTAGATAATACCCTTTAATTCGCTTGTTGAATGTGCTAAATTGTTACTACCATCAGGCAGGAGACAAGATATGCGTTTACCTTTAATTGCCGGCAACTGGAAAATGAACACCGATGTCCCCGGGGCGGTGAAGTTGGTCACGGAATTGAAATCAGCCGGGGGGATGCTCCCGGGAGTAGAAACAGTAGTTTGCCCGCCGTTCGTCTCGCTGGCGGCAGTGGCGGAGAAACTCCGCGGTAGCGGTATCAAAGTTGGCGCGCAGAATGTATTTTACGAGGAAAAGGGCGCTTTTACGGGTGAGGTTTCGCCGCTAATGCTCACCGGGTTATGCGAATACGTGATTCTGGGACACTCCGAGCGGCGACAGTATTTCCACGAGACGAATGAAATCGTGAATAAAAAACTAAAAGCCGCCATCAAAGCCGGCTTGAAACCGATTCTTTGCGTCGGCGAAAATCTGGCGGAGTATGAAGCCGATAAAACCGGGGACATTGTCGCCGGGCAGTTAAGGTCTTCGCTGCGTGATGTGACCATCAATGACAAGCTGGTGGTAGCTTACGAACCGATCTGGGCAATCGGCACAGGGAAGGCGGCAACCGGCGCCCGGGCGAACGATGTCATCAAATTTATCCGGCAGACGCTGGCGGGTTTGATTAACCCCGGGATTGCCCAGCTCATTAGAGTTATTTATGGCGGTAGCGTTACTGCCGAAAACATCGCCGAGTTTATGCAACTGCCGGAAATCGACGGCGGGCTGGTCGGCGGCGCCAGCTTGAAAGCCGACCAGTTTGTCAGCATCGTGAAACAAACGGCGCAAATTAAAAATAATCGATAATTAGGTTTTTGCGGGCGAAATGATGAATGAATAAACTTATCGCCGTTGTTGGCCCCACCGGCATCGGCAAGACCAAGCTGGCAATCGAACTGGCGCAAAAGTTTCAGGGTGAAATCATCAATGCCGATAGCCGGCAGGTTTACCGCTTTATGGATATCGGTACCGCCAAACCCACGAAAGCAGAACTGACGGTCGTACCGCATCATTTAATTGACATAATAAGTCCAGACGATGATTTCAGTCTGGCAGATTATCAGCGGCTGGCTTATCAAAAAATCGACGAGATACAAAACCGCGACAAGATTCCGTTAATAGTCGGGGGCAGCGGACAGTATATCTGGGCGGTGCTGGAAGGCTGGGTAATTCCCAAAGTGCCGCCAGATAGGGAGTATCGCCGGGAACTGGAGTCCCGAGCCGCCGTGGGCAAAGCCGACGAATTGTATCAGGAGCTTGCTCTTGTTGACCCGGCGGCCGCAGCTAAAATCGACCGCCACAACGTCCGGCGCGTCATCCGGGCGCTGGAGGTAAACCGGCAAGGGAAAGAACTTTTCTCCACGCAGCGGAAAAAACAACAGCCTCCCTATGATATTTTTACTATCGGGCTGACGGCGGAGCGTAAGGAATTGTACCGGCGGGTGGATGCCCGTGTCGATGCGATGCTGAGCTCCGGCTTTGTGAATGAGGTCAAAGACCTGGTTAAGAAGGGGTACACGCTTGATTTACCCGCGATGTTCAGCATCGGCTACCGGGAAATCGGGCAGTACCTTGAAGGCAAAATGACGCTCGACGAGGCGGTGTATAAAATAAAAGTCGGCACACACCGCTTTATCCGGGCGCAGTACACCTGGTTCCGGCGGGACGATGAACGTATCCGCTGGTTCGATGTAGGGAATAATCGCGTAGCTGAGATTGAAACCGCCGTAAAATTATGGGTAAAATCGTAATCCGCCAATATCAAGATGGCGATAAAGATGCCGTTTTTCGCCTGCATTTTGAGGCACTACAGCCTACCGGGGCGATGCTTCCGGGAGGACCGTGGAACGATGACGACCTGAATGATATACCACAGAACTATTTTAATGGCGGTGAGTTTCTGGTCGGTTTGATAGGTAATCAATTCGTTTGTATGGGTGCCCTGCGGAAAAAGTCTGCGACGGTGGGAGAGATCAAGCGAATGCGGGTACACCCGGATTACCAGCGCCGGGGTTACGGGCAAATGATGCTGGACAAGCTAGAAGCTAGAGCGAAAGAACTCGGCTATACGAAATTGTGTCTGGACACGACGACGAAACAAATTGCCGCTCAGGCGCTTTATAAAAAGAACGGGTACAAAGAAGTTAGTCGTACAGCTTATGCGGGCTTGGAAATTATATTTTTCGAGAAGAAAATTACCCCAGGATAATGTTATCTATCAGCCGGGGCTTGCCGATTTTCACCGCCAGTGAGACCAGTGCCTGACCCTGAATCACTTCCAGTTCCTGTAAGGTCCCGGTATCGGCGATGCTGACATAATCAATCTGTCCCTCGGGTTCGGTCTGGAGCAGTTTTATCATTGCCTGGCGGATTTTCCCCGCGTCTCTTTCACCCTTATCGTAGAGTTGCTTTGCCATTTGCAGGGACTTATAGAGAACAGGCGCCGCGCGGCGTTGCGCCGGGGTCAAATAGGTATTGCGGCTGCTCATCGCCAGTCCGTCCGGCTCCCGGACAGTGGGGCAGGCAATGACGTTCAAGTTCATATTCAGGTCTTTAGCCATTTTCTTGATGACCAGCAGTTGCTGGGCGTCTTTCTGTCCGAAGTAATTATTTTCCGCCTGCACGATGTTAAAGAGTTTTGCCACCACCGTGGTCACTCCTTTGAAGTGCGTGGGGCGGGACGCGCCTTCCAGCCGTTTCTGTAAATTCTCTACCTCTACCCAAGAGTCGTAGCCATCCGGGTACATTTCTTTCACGGAGGGAATAAACACGATATCCGTCCCGGCTTTTTTCAGCATCGTCAGGTCTCGCGGGATGTCCCGGGGATAGGTCGTCAGGTCCTCTTTGGGTCCGAACTGGGTGGGATTTACAAATATACTGACGACTACCGATTTATTCTCGGCTTTCGCCTGTTTTACCAGCGAAATGTGCCCCGCGTGCAGGTAGCCCATCGTGGGGACTAAACCCACTGGCCGCGGCAGTTGCAGCCCTCGGATGCCGGCGATAGTTTCAATGACCTTCATTGCAGTTTGGCTTTCACGGCGTCCAGCACGGCGTTATCGATAATGTAGCTATTTTCTTTGGTGGGGAATGTTCCGGCTTTGACTTCGTCCAGATAGGCTTTGAGCGCCTGTTCCTCAATCTCCGCCAGTTTGGCAAACTGTTTGGCGTGCTTGGGTATGAAGTCGGAAAGCCCTAAAGTATCGGTAACCACCTGCACCTGCCCGTCGCAGTTGGGACCGGCGCCGATGCCGATAGTGGGAATCGTCAAGTGTTGGGTGATAAGCGCCGCCAGTCGCGCCGGGACCGATTCCAGTACCACGGCAAAAGCCCCGGCGTCTTCCAGCGCTTTGGCGTCGTCTACCAGTTTTTCGGCGGCGCTCTGTTTTTTACCCTGTACCAGGTGCCCGCCCAACTGGTTAATCGATTGGGGCGTTAGCCCGATATGCCCCATCACCGGAATGCCGCAGTCGACGATACGTTTGACGTTGGCGGCAACCGTGACGCCGCCTTCCAGCTTCACCGCCTGGCAGCCGGCTTCCTGGATGAAGCGGGCGGCATTGCGCAGGGCGTCTTCTGCAGAAATGGTGTAGGTCATAAACGGCATATCGCCGACGATGAGAGCGTGTTCGGTGCCGCGGACCACGGCTTTGGAGTGATGAATCATGACGTCCATGGTCACCGGCAGGGTGTTTTCGTATCCCAGAACCACCATTCCCAGACTATCGCCGACGAGGATAAGGGGGATGCCGACCTTGTCGACCAGTTTGGCGGTGGAGTAATCGTAGGCGGTAATCATGGTGATTTTCTCACCACGGGATTTCATTTCGCGGATGTCGTTAATCGTGATGCGTTTGACTTGAGGCGCCATATTCACACCTCCTTAGGCAAGGACTCTTTCTATGGCTCCCTTCATTGAGGTAATACGGTTCTTATTATCAACGTACACCAGCTTGGGGTGATATTCGCGCAGTTCTTCTTCCTGATAGTCGGCGTAGGTGAGAATGATGACGATATCGCCCTTGTTGACCAGCCGGGCGGCGGCGCCGTTGAGACAGATTTCCCCGGACTCGCCCTCAATGGCGTAGGTGGTCAGCCGGGAGCCGTTATTCACGTCCAGGACGTGCACCTGTTCGTAAGGCAGAATGTTCGCGGCTTGCATCAGTTTGCGGTCGATGGAAATGCTACCTTCGTAGTTGATATTGGCGTCCGTTACCGTCGCCCGGTGAATTTTGCTCTTGAGCATGACTCTCATTGCTTTCCTCCCAGAAAGAGTGTGAAACATTATTAACCGAGTTGTAGGTTTATCTTTCACCTTTTAAGGTTTGTTCGATGAGTAAACCGTAGCTGCCGCTGAACCAGGCTTTCCCGATGCAGATATTGGCTTTGAAGAAAATGGCAAAGTATTCGGTGCGGCTTTTTTCCGGTTTGAAAAACATCACTTGATATTCTCCGGTTTCGCCTGCGGCAAAGCCTCCCTTGGGGACCTTCACCGACCAGCTGCCGGTGCCGCTGGATGTAATTGATTCTGCCTGGTACAAAATATAGGTGCTCTTCAAAGCAGGTGCCATCAAATCGTTTACCTGGCTGAGCGTCATATTCTCCGCCACCAGTTTATCCAGGTCAAGCTGCTTGGAAACCGGGGCTTTCGGCGTGCCGTTACAGGCGGACAAGAGACCGGTCATCACCACCAGGACAATGAGCGCGAGCGCCAGGATTTTTTTCATTGAGTTGCCTCCTTTTGTTTTGGGCACTCTATAATACGGGCAGGACATCACGGGCAGACTCAACAGGGTTTTCCAGCAGACGGCGCCGGAAAGCCGTCTTCAGCAGGGCGCGCAGTTCCGCGGCTTTATTCTCGTCGATTTTTCCCTTGGCAAGCGCGATGGGAATAGTCTGCAGCCCGAGTTCGCAATAAGTGGAGAGCACGTCGGGGGCTTCTTGTTTCAGGGCATTAAGGTGTTTCTGAATGGTACCGGCATCGCCGCGGGCAATGGGACCGGTAAGTGACTGAGGGATGCTGATATTCTCGATATTGTTGAGTGTGCCGCGGACCAGCGGTAAAAGGGCTTTGGTGGCTTGCTCCCGGGGAATACCGAAGGTCTGCCACAGGTCGTCAGCGAGTTTGACGAGAGTCACCAGGTAGTTGCATGCCATCACGGCGGCGGCGTGGTAAATCACCTTGTTGGCGGCGGTCAGTTCAATCCACTCGCCTTTGAGCGCGGTTGCCATGACTTTAAGGTCTTCTTTGAGCTCGCCTTCAGCCTCGATGGCGAAGGTGGTTCCGGGGATGTTTTCCAGCGCGTGTTTGACGCTGGCAAAGGTCTGCAGGGGATGGCAGGCGCCGGTAACCGCGCCCATTTTTTTAGCGGGGAGAAGGATTTCTGTAGAATCGGCGCCGCTGCAGTGGATGACCGCCTGCCCCGGCCGCCAGTGGATTTCAGAAACCACGTCGGGGATGACGGCATCCGGAGTCGTGATGAAGACCGTATCCGCCAGGTCGGCGACTGCCTGTTTGGTAGCGCAGACGGCGCAACCTTTGACAGATTGCGCCAGCCGTTCCGCTGAAGCGCGGGTGCGGCTGTTCACGGCGACGATATCGTAGCCATGTTCGCTGAGTTTTATCGCCAGCGCGGTGCCCACGGTCCCCGCCCCGATAAATCCTAATTTTTTCACTTTATCAAACCTCCCGGAAAAATAAATGCCCTCTCGGACACAGCCAGAAAGGGCATCTAAACTTCCTTCTCTATTGCCGTCTCGGTCTATCCGATCCAAGCGACCTAATTTGTTCAGGTTCGATTTTTAAAGATAACGCCGGGAGTTTATGTTTACGTACGTTTACCTTCAAGTTGATACTAACATCGTGTCTGGGGAGTGTCAATAGGTCAAAACGCGGAAAACAGCTAGATAATATGGGGGCGAAGTAAAATTTTTGTAAAGAATGGGGTCAACTGCCGCGTTAATGCCGCCGGTGCTATAATTGGGGCAGGAAAACTCCGGGGAGCGGCGGATGCGAGAAGCGCTTTTATACGAAAAAATATCCGGGTCCCGGGTGCGGTGCGGTATTTGCCAGCGACGCTGCGTAATTCTGCCTGGGAACACCGGCGTCTGCCGGATGTATCGTAACGATGGCGGTATTCTCTACAATACGAATTATGGCTTGGTTTCTTCGCGGGCAATCGACCCCATCGAGAAGAAACCCCTCTATCATTTCTATCCCGGCAGCCGGGTGTTTTCGCTGGGCGGCTGGGGCTGTAATTTTCATTGCGGCGACTGCCAGAATTGGGAAATCGCTATGGCGGAGGAGACAGTCCCCGGCTCACGCCAGATTTCCCCGGCGATGGCGGTGGAGCTTGCCAGCGAACAGCGCTGCGACGGTATCGCCTGGACTTATAACGAGCCGTCGGTCTGGTTCGAATATACGCTCGAAAGCACAAAGCTGGCGAAAGCAGCCGGACTCTATACCGTTTACGTGACTAACGGCTACCTGACTCCGGTAGCGCTGGATTTAATCGGTCCTTATCTGGATGCCTGGCGGGTGGATATCAAGGGTTTTTCCGACCGTCTCTACGCGACACTGGCAAAGATAAAAGAATGGCGGGGGATTCTGGAAGTGGCGGAACGTGCGCAACAGAAATGGGGAATGCACGTTGAAGTGGTGACCAATATTATTCCCACCATGAACGACGACGAACAACAGTTAAAAGATATTGCCGGCTGGATAAAAACACGGTTGGGTGAAAATACTCCCTGGCACGTAACCCGCTTTCATCCCAACTATAAAATGGCTGATTTGCCTTTGACTCCCTTAACCACGCTGGAAAAAGCATACCGTACCGGCAAAGAGTCCGGGCTTAATTTCGTTTACGTGGGTAATGTGCCGGGGCACCCGGGTGAGAATACGGTTTGTTATCGATGCGGCAAGACGGTGGTGGCGAGAAACGGCTACGAAACACGGATAATCGGGCTCAACGGTGCCGGGTGCCGCTTTTGCGGCGCCGGCTTGAATTTCAGGGTGAAGGCGAGCGGAGGGAAGACGAATGGAAATTAGAAAACCGGCCGTGGCCGGGGCGTTCTATCCCGGGACCCGGCGAGAACTTGAAACCGCTTTGCAGACTTTGACCGCTTCCGGGATTGCGTCCCCCGATGTCCCCGGCTGCTATGCCCCGCACGCGGGTTACGTTTATTCCGGCGCGGTGGCGGGCGCCACGTTATCCCGGCTGGGTAAAAAAGATACTTATATAGTAATGGGTCCGAGTCATTCCGGTCTGGGACCACCCTTCAGCCTGATGCCGGCGGGTAAATGGCAGACCCCGCTGGGTGAAATCGAAATCGATAATCTGCTGGCGGAGCGATTGCTGAGTAATGCGTCACGGTTAAAAGTCGACCACCTGGCGCATCTGAATGAGCACGCCGTCGAAGTGCAGCTGCCTTTCTTGCAGTATTTATATCCCGGGTCGAGGTTTGTCCCCATCATACTCCGGGATGGTCCCTGGGAAGTCTACCGGGAAATTGGCGAAGGGATTGCCCGTGCCATCCGTCTTTCCGGAGAGGATGTGGGTATTATCGCCTCCGGTGATATGACCCATTACGAATCTGCCCGGAGCGCCCGGTTGAAGGATATGCGCGCCATCGAGTCTATGCTGAAAATGGATGGAGAAGAACTGCTGGACAGGGTGCGCACGCTGCAGATTACGATGTGCGGCTATGCCCCGGCAGCGGTGGCAATGTCCGCGCTGGGGCAGTTGGGCGCCAGCCGCGGCGAACTGGTAAAATATCAGACCAGCGGGGATGTTACCGGCGACCTTTCCAGTGTGGTGGGTTATGCGGGAGTGGTATTTATGAAAAAAACCGAATCATCTTTTGTCAGACTGGCGCGCCGGACGGTGGAAAGCTATGTGGACACGGGCGCCGTCCCTAAAATTACGGACGTCTCTCCGGAGATGCAAGGTAGAGCCGGGGTCTTCGTGTCTCTGCATAAGGGTGGGGAGTTACGCGGTTGCATCGGCACGATTGAACCGCAGGCGGAAAACATTGCCATGGAAATCATCCAGAACGCCGTCAGTTCCGCTACCCGTGACCCGCGTTTTCATCCGGTAACGCCGGTTGAACTGGAGCAACTGGAGTACAGCGTGGACGTGCTCACCACCCCAGAAAAGGTGGAAAGTGAAGCGCAACTGGACGCGAAAAGGTACGGCGTGATTGTGCAGGCTGGACGCCGGCGTGGTTTACTGTTGCCGGATTTGGAAGGAGTGGATACCGTGGCGGAACAGATCAGGATTTGCCGTCTCAAGGGAGGCATCGCGCCCGGCGAGCCGGTGCAACTATTCCGCTTCGAGGTAAAAAGATATTATTAAGGAGAGTGATGTTAAGAGAACTGGTGTTGAAATGCCGCAGCTACCGGCGCTTTTATGAAGCCGAGCCGGTGTCAATGGAAATTCTGCGGGAGTTGGTGGATTTGGCGCGGCTGGTGGCGTCCGGGAGCAATAAGCAGCCGTTGAAATATATCCTGTCCAATTCTCCGGAAACTAATGACAAAATATTTTCCTGTTTACGCTGGGCGGGACAGCTTAAAGACTGGGGCGGTCCCATCGAGGGCGAGCACCCGGCGGCTTATATCCTGGTGCTGGGAGATAAAGATATCCAACCTTCTTTCGGCGTCGACCACGGCATCGCCGCGCAGACCATCCTGCTGGGGGCGGTGGAAAGGGGCTACGGCGGCTGTATGCTGGGCGCCGTAGATAGACCCAAATTATCGAAGTTGCTGGATATTACCGCTCATCTGGAAATACTGCTGGTGATTGCGCTGGGCAATCCCAAGGAAACGGTGGTGATAGATGAACTTCTTCCGGGTAAAAACTCTGCTTATTACCGCGATGCCAAACAGGTGCACCACGTTCCCAAGCGCCGGCTGGAAGACATTATCCTCGCGGAATATGAATAAAGTGAGGATCGGTGATAACACATAAAGTGAACTGTTTAATCTGTGGCGCGGAGCTGAAATATCGCGCCGATAAGCGTCCGGTAACCTGCGTCCTGTGCGGCAAAGAAACCGAAGCCGATGTGGTGTGCGCCCGGGGACATTACGTTTGCGATACCTGTCACAGCCTGCCGGCGGGAGAATATATTGCCCGCTATACGGTTGCCAGCGAACTGGTTGACCCGCTGGAAATGGCGCGTCATCTGATGCGTGACCCGCGGGTGAATATGCACGGTCCGGAGCATCACTTCCTGGTGCCGGCGGTTTTGCTGGCGGCTTATTATAACGCCACCAGACAACCGGAAAAGAAAGCTGAAAAAATCAGGATTGCCCGTGCCCGCGCCGCCCAGGTGCCGGGAGGTTTCTGTGGCATGCATGGCGATTGCGGCGCCGCCGTCGGCGTGGGTATTTTTACGAGCGTGATGACCGGCGCTACCCCGCTTTCCAATAAGGAATGGCAGTTGAGCAACCTGGCGACGGCGCGCGCTCTGCTGGTAATCGCGGAAAATGGCGGGCCCCGGTGCTGTAAAAGAAATACCTTTCTCGCGTTGCAGTCCGGCATCGCTTTTATTGCCGAAAAATTCGGGGTGATTTTACCCACCGGGAATGCTATTATTTGTGAGTTCACCGACCTGAATAAAGAATGCATCAAGCAGCGCTGTCCGTTCTATAAAAAGAAGTAACCATGCCGGATATGTTTGAAAAGCAGTTCGAGGAACTGAGGAAAAAAGAGGCGCCGTTAGCCGCGAGGATGCGCCCGAACACATTGTCGGAATTTGTGGGGCAGGAGCATCTCGTCGGGGAAGGCCGCGTGCTGCGGAAAGCCATCGATTCCGGGCAACTGCCATCGATGATACTCTGGGGTCCGCCCGGCAGCGGGAAAACTACCCTCGCCTCGATTATTGCCAACACTACCTCGTCGCACTTCAGCTCCGTGAGCGCGGTCACGGCGGGCGTGGCGGACCTGCGCGCGATTATCACCGAAGCTAAAGAGAGACGCGGCTTGCACGGGCAGAAAACCATCCTGTTTATCGACGAAATCCACCGTTTCAATAAAGCCCAGCAGGACGCCGTGCTCCCTTACGTGGAGGACGGCACCATTACCCTCATCGGCGCCACCACGGAGAATCCCTCCTTTGAAGTGATTGCGCCGCTGCTTTCGCGCTCCCGGGTGTATACCCTGAAACCGCTCGCCGAGGCAGAAATCGGGCTGATTATCCGCCGGGCGCTGACCGATACGGAACGCGGGCTGGGAAAAATGCAGGTGAATATCAGTGAAGATGCACTCAAGCAGTTAATTACTGTTTGTAACAGCGATGCCCGCACGGCGCTAAACGCGCTGGAATTAGCAGCTTTGACCACGCTCCCGGATGCCGAAGGCAAACGCACGATTACGCTGGAAACAATCGAGGACGCTCTGCAGCATCGGGCGATGCTTTACGATAAGGGCGGGGAACAGCATTACGACCTGATTTCAGCTTTACATAAATCGGTAAGGGATTCCGACCCGGATGCGGTGCTTTACTGGCTGGCGCGGATGCTGGAAGCCGGGGAAGACCCGTTATTTGTCGCGCGGCGGCTGGTGCGCGCCGCCACCGAGGATATCGGGATGGCGGACCCGCAGGCTTTAGTCGTGGCGATGGCTGCCCAGCAGGCGGTGCATTTTATCGGCATGCCGGAAGCTAATCTGGCTTTGTCTGAAGCCGCCGTCTATTTAGCCACGGCGCCTAAAAGCAACTCACTCTATACCGCCTACAGCCGGGTGCAGGAAGAGGTGAAAAAAGGACGCAACGAGCCGGTGCCGCTGCATTTACGCAACGCTGTCACCAAATTAATGAAAGACATTGGCTACGGGCAGGGGTATAAATATGCCCACCAGTACGAAGGACACGTCGTTGCGCAGGAACACCTGCCGCCCTCGCTCAAGGGCAAGAAATTTTATTATCCCGGTGACATCGGCTACGAGAAAGAAATCACGGCGCGGTTGCGTGCCTGGCGTTTGCTGAAAATGAAAAACGCCGCTCATGATAACTTGAATCAAAAGAAGGAGTGAAAATGTTCAATCGTATTCGTGCCGTCCACATTGCCGTCAATTCCATCGCGGCAGCCACCAAAGATTATGCGGAGCGTTTCGGTTTCAAGGTTACCCAGACTACGGAAAGACCCCAGGACGGGGTGCGCAATGCTTTTTTGCCCTTCGGCAACGGCGATGCCGTCGTGGAGTTTTTAGAGCCGATGGTCCCGGGGCAGGGCGGTTTGGCAAAATGGCTGGAGAAGCGCGGCGAGGGCGTTTATATGATGGCGTGGGAAGTGGATAACGTGGAAACAGCGATTAAAGAACTGAAAGCCAGGGGCGTGGCGCTTATCAACGCGGAGCTGGAAGCCAGGGCTAAAGGCGCCAATGTCTTTATCCACCCCAAGTTTTCGCACGGCGTGCTGATTGAGCTGATTGAAAAACGAACTTAGATATAGTTTTTCGGGTCTTGTTAATTAAGTAATTTAAGCGTTATGTCTCATTTAATTTGTTGAAAGATTGGATAAACAAGTTTATAATACCCCTATGGAAAAAATCAGGATCCTGCTGGCGGAAGACCACGTGGTGGTGCGCGAAGGCACCCGGGAGCTGATTCAGCACGAAGAAGATATGGAGGTCGTGGGTGAAGCGGGCAACGGCGCGGAAGCCGTGGAGCTAGCGCCCCGTACCAAACCCGATGTCATAATTATGGACATCACGATGCCGGCGATGAACGGCATCGAGGCGACCAAGCTGATTAAAGCCAAACTGCCGTCTACTGCGATTCTGATTTTGACCGCCTATGATAACGACCAGTATGTCTCCGCCTTGCTCGAAGCCGGCGCCGCCGGGTACCTGTTGAAAAATATCAAGGGCAAGGAATTGATTGACGCGGTCCGGGCCGTGCACGCCGGTGAATCCGTGCTGCATCCTAAAATTGCCCGCAAAGTCTTAAACCGCTTTGCCGTTTCCGGGACGAAACCGGAAGAAACCGCCAGTTTCGACCTCCTGAGCGAGCGCGAGATGGAAGTACTGAAATACGCCGCCAGAGGTTTGAGCAACCGCGATATCGCCGAGCAGCTTTTTCTCAGTATCCGCACCGTGCAGGCGCATCTCGGTAACATTTTCAATAAACTGGATGTCGGTTCCCGGACAGAAGCCATTCTTTACGGTTTGAAAAAAGGCTGGTTCTCTATTGACGACCTTTCCTGACGGTCATGCGGGGCAGCAAATGACATCGCGTGATAAGATAGGTTTTTTCCCCGGGGTTCTGCTGCGATATCACTTCTGGATTATATTCGCCCAACTGGTTATTATTGCCCTCCTGTATTACCTTTATCCGTTAAGCGGTCTTTTCCATTACGATACGCTGGGGCTGGCGCGCCACTCCGCGGAACGGATTCTGTTATTGATTCCGATTGTTTACAGCGCCATTGTATTTGGCATCCGCGGCGGTACCTTATGCCTGGCGGCGGCGCTGATTATTATGCTGCCGCTGGTTTTTATTGATGCGGTGAATCGTACCGATGCGGTTATCGAGGTTACCGGGGTTTCGCTGGTAGGGCTGCTGGTCAACGGCTGGGTGTGGAACGTGCAGCAGGAAAGACGCCGGCGGCTGCGGACCATTGAAAAGCTGGAGCAGACCCAGCAGCGGCTGGCGTTGAATGAACACCGGCTGGATATTTTGAATAAGATTTTCCATAGCCTGAGCCGGGTGTCTAATATCCAGGACTCCCTCGACCGGGCGCTGGCGCAGGTAATCCAACTGATGAACCTTGATATGGCGCTGATTTTTATTCTTAACAAAAACCGCGACGAGCTGGATTTACAGGCTTATCAGGGTGTTACCCGTGAATTCGTCGAGGGTGTTACAAGACTCAAGGTTGGTGAAGGACTGAACGGCTTTGTGGCAATGCACGGCGAACCGATTGTCGTGGATGATATGAGTAACGACCCCCGGCTCACGCGGAGCGTGGTTACTAAAGAAAAGCTGGTCGCCCAGCTTATTGTGCCGGTGAAATCACGTGACAAAGTTATCGGGACATTATCTGTCGGCATGCGTCAACCCCGGCAATTTACCCCGGGTGAGATTGAAATACTGGCGACCATCGGCAACGAAATCGGCGTGGCGGTGGAAAACGGCTGGCTGTATGAAGAACAGATCAGACTCACCGAGCAGTTGAAAATTTCAGAAAGAAACTACCGGGAGCTTTTCGAAAAAGCCCTGGATGCAATCTGGGTGCAGGATATTCGAGGAAACATCATCGAGGCTAATGCTGCCGCCGCGCAGTTGGTGGGATATCGGCTAGACGAGCTTTACCAAAAGAATGTGACGGATTTTTTAAACACTGTCGGTTTAGACATCGCGCGGAAAGTAAGATTCAAAATGTTGCGCGGCGAGCCTTTTACCCAACCCTACGAGCAAAACATTATCAAGCGTGATGGCACTGAAGCGAACCTGATGTTGACCACCAGTTTGATTACGCGCGACGGTAAGATTAAGGTTTTCCAACATATTGCGCGTGACGTGACCGAGCAGAAGAAAATGACCGAAAACCTGCGGTTTTACGTACAGCAAATCACCCGGGCGCAGGAAGAAGAACGCAAACGGGTTGCCCGCGAGCTGCACGACGATACCGCTCAGGCGCTGGTGGTGTTGCTGCGGCAGTTAGATAACTTTGCCGCCGGCTTGCCTCCGGGAACACCGGATTTAGCCAGGGTAGAAAGACTGTCCGCGCAAATCGAAGCCATTCTGGACGGCGTGCGTCGTTTCAGTCAGGATTTGCGTCCCTCCATACTGGATGACCTGGGTTTAATCCCGGCGCTGGAATGGCTGGCCGCAGATATGACCGAACACTTCAATATCAAAGTTAATTTTACCGCCAATGGGAAAGAACGCCGTTTTGTCCCGGAAGTGGAGCTGCTGTTTTTCCGTATCGCGCAGGAATCGCTAAACAATATCCGCAAGCACTCCGGTGCCACGCAGTCCTGGATTACCCTTGATTTTCAAGAAAAACAAACGGTGTTGAGCGTGAAAGACGATGGACACGGTTTTAAAACCCCGGAGAATATGGGTGATTTGACCGGGCAAGCTAAATTGGGACTGGCGGGGATGTCGGAAAGAGCCAAATTGCTCAATGGTAAACTAGAAATTACATCGGCGCCGGGTGAAGGGACCCTGGTGGTGCTGACGGCGCCGACGTAAAAGTATTGCCCCGGCTTGCCTTATATTTTCACGTATAATAAACGTGATGATAAGTATTAATACTTATTAAATACGCGCTGGTATCAGCATAAGACACAATACTGAGCGGGCATACAATAGGTGTTTGTAAGGCGAATAATTACGCCCAATGACAGTCGCTTGTCTTTTTGTTTAACAGTTAGTATAAGAGAGAAGAATAAAAATACCGGAGCAAACCCTTTGTATTTACCCTACCTGTTTGTCTTTACATTTATGTTATTCCCGATAATTGTTTTATCCGCGGTTTTTATCTGGTTTTCCAACAGCCACCACCGCGTGGCAACCGCGCAAACCGGGCGCTCTGTAGAAGTTTGATTTTAATGCCGTTTGAGTAAATCAAGCTTCTTTGTTTTTTAATAAAATAGTTCTTAAGAGAAACCGCCGAGCTAGAAGGCGGTATTCTTGTAAGATAGTAAAAATAAGGAAAGGAGCAATTTATTCGTGGCTGACACAAAAGAAGTCCAATGGGCAAATCCCGGCGCATTGGGACTGGCTGGATTTGGTTTCAATACCATTATTCTCCAGCTGCACAACCTCGGTTTGTTCGAAAGCACACTGCCCCTGGTCTACGGTTTCGTGTGGGGCGGCCTCTGCCAGATTATTGCCGGCATCATCGATGCCAAACGCGGCGATACTTTCGGTTTAACGGCATTCACTTCCTACGGGGCATTCTGGATTGGTTTGAGCCTCTACTTTCTGCTGCAATGGAATGGCGCCATCGCTATTGAAAAAGACGCTCTGGCATGGACTTTCATTATCTGGGGCATCTTCACTTTCTACATGTTTATCGGCACTTTGAAGATGACCGTAATGCATGCGTTCGTTTTCGGCACGCTCGTGGTTCTATTCTTCCTTTTAGCGGCGGTATTCTTTGGCAGTCTTGATGCCAAAGTAGCCGGCATCGAAGGTTTATTCTGCGGCGCCGGGGCGGTTTATGGTTCCATTGCCATTATTTGGAACGATAAATACGGCCGTTGGATTTTACCCCTCGGTCAATTAAACAAGAAAAAATAATTTTTTGTTCAGATGTCAGTCAACCAGTGAGTTGCGGAGGAATTAAGATGGAGACAGTTGCGAGAAATAAAGTGGTTGCGAACAAAGCCCTCATATTCGAGATGCGGCAAGCAGGGGCGCCAATGCGAGAAATCGCCGAGAAAGTTGGCATTAGTAAAGAACGGGTGCGCCAAATTCTAGCCCGGAATCTGGGTTCTACCAGTCACGGTTGGCTCTCTACTTTACAACTCTGCGCCGCATCCGGATTGCCGCGGAACCGGGTGCTGGAGCTATATATGGATGGCATCATCACCCCCGCGGCGAACTGGGGAGCCGGCAAACGGCATTACCTGCTCTGGCACACCGACACCGCCCAACAAATTACTTCTTATTTTGAGACACATCACCTTTGTAAAGTATGCCACCGTCCGCTGCCCAAGAACCGTATTATTTTCTGTTCCGATACCTGCCGTCAGGAGCGGCATAAATACAAGTATCTGACGCAGGAAGAAAAACAGCGCGTGCTGGATAATATCCGCCGCTACCGGGAACGCCGCCGCCTGCATTTGGTCGGCGAATCTGTTGTTTACCACCGTGAGCCGGAAATCGTTACCGCCATGCGGTAGCAATTGCCTCCGGTAAAGACTACAATAGACATATCCCTGTAAACAGTACAGGTAGGTTTAAAATGCAAAGACAATGGAGATGAGATGAACACTAATTCGATATTGGTTGTTGACGATGAAGCTATCGTCAGGGAATCTATCCGGGACTGGTTGAAAGAGTCCGGCTATGATGTCGCCACGGCAGAAAGCGCGGAAGAGGCGCTGCAAATGACGGCGCATAAGGAATTCGGAGTACTGGTGCTGGATGTCCGCCTGCCGGGAAAAAGCGGGCTCACGGCTTTAAAAGAAATTAAAGCGCAGTACCCGGCCGTAAAATCCATTATTGTGACGGCTTACCCCTCGGAGGAGACTACCGCCGAAGCGAACCGTCTCGGCGCCCTGGAATGCATGATTAAGCCGGTAGCCCCGGAAGAACTGGAGAAGCTGGTACGAGAGGCAATTGAGTCTCTGGAAAAAGAACCGGCGGTCAAGCCGCCTGCGGTAAAAGCGCCGGCGTTCAAGAAGTCCGCGGTTATCAGCAAGCGCAGTTTCAAAACACTGGTTGAAAATCTATTAAAAACTACCGAGGTTGTTGGTGTAAAAAGTAAAAAAGGTAAATATGTTTTCGACCATGTTACCTCTTTTGACGACCTGCGCATGGATTACGATGTGACCGTTAATCCCCCGACACAATACCTTTTCCCGGCCCGGGAAACGATTTTAAAATATGACCTGACCGACTTTAAAAAATCGGCGCCGGTCGTGGATAAATCGCCGCGTGCTATCATCGGGGTACATCCCTACGATATCCGCGCCATCGAGTTGCTGGATGAGGCTTTCATTACTCTGAACCCGGACCCCAACTACATCGCCCGGCGGCAGAATAGCCTGATTATCGGCGTTGATTGTCTGCATCCCTCACCCAAAGCATTCTCTCCCAGTATGGGCACTAACGTGGCTGAAACTGGGTTCGACCTTCTGCTCACTGATATCGGTGACACCTATATGATAACCGTCGGCTCACAGAAAGGCGCCGATCTGCTGAAAAAGAACGTGCAGGTAATCGAACCGACTACCGACGATATCGCCCGCCAGAAAATGGCGCGTGATGAAGCTCTAACCAGATACCGCCTGTCGCTGAACGTGGCGCGGGAACGGCTGCCCAAGATGCTGGATGACGCTTATGACGACCCCTACTGGCAGCAGCGGGCAAGCACCTGCTTGAGCTGCGGCTCCTGCGTAATGGTCTGCCCCACCTGTTTTTGCTTCGACGTGCAGGACGATGTCGCCCTGAACCTGAAAGACGGTGAAAGAAACCGTCTCTGGGATGGCTGCATGCTGGTAGATTTTGCCAAGGTCGCCGGCGGCGAAAACTTCCGTCACGATAAGACCAGCCGGTTCCATCATCGTATCTACCGCAAGGGTAAATACATCCTGGAACGCTATGGTAAAACGGGTTGTGTCGGTTGCGGACGCTGCGGTATTGCCTGTCTGGCGGAAATTGCCAGCCCGCTGGAAGCCTTTAATGACATCGCGGAAATCGCAATGAACAAACAGTTGGAAAAGACGGCGGAAAGCGTGCGTCCGGAAGAGGAGCTTTATGCGCCGCTGCAGGCGGAACTGGTGCGTGTTGAAAACCTCGCCGCCAAAGAAAAGGTTTTTGAAATCAAACTGGCCGGCGGCCGGGAACTGGGGCAAAAACCCGGTCAGTTCGTCGAACTTTCGCTTTACGGTATGGGCGAGGCGCCCTTTGGGGTGGCAACCTCACCCACGCGCCGGGGCACTTTTGAAATTGCCATCCGTAATGTCGGCAGCCTGACCAATGTCAGTCATACCCTGAAAGCCGGTGACACCGTCGGCATCCGGGGTCCTTTCGGCAACGGCTTCCCCCTGAAGCAGTTCGAAGGCAAAGACCTGCTGTTAATCGCCGGTGGTACCGGGATTTTCCCGATGCGCTCGCTGATTCAATACGTGCAGGACAACCGCCACCTTTACGGCAAGGTGATTGTGCTTTACGGCGCCCGAGGCCCGGCGGAAAGACTTTTTACTAAAGACCTGGAAGCCTGGCAGAACGACAAGAGCATCGAATTCCACGAGACCGTGGACCGCGGCGACGCCAACTGGAAGGGTAATGTCGGGGTTATCACTACCCTGATTCCTAAAGTTCAAATCGACCCCAAGAAAACCGTGGCGGTGGTCGTCGGCCCGCCGATTATGTACCGTTTCGTGATTGTGGAACTGAAGAAGCGGGATATCGCCGACGAAAACATTATTATGTCACTGGAACGCCGGATGAAATGCGGCGTGGGTAAGTGCGGGCATTGCCAGATGAATGGCTTGTACGTGTGCCAGGATGGCCCGGTGTTCTCGCTTGCCCAGTTGAGGACCGTTAAGGAGGCCATATAATGAAACCCAAAGTAGCTTTTTTTGACTTTACCAGTTGCGAAGGCTGCCAGCTCGATGTGCTGAATCTCACCGGCGAGGAGCTGCTCGACCTTTTGAACGCGGTGGAAATCGTTAACTTCCGTGAAGCCATTTCGCGCCGGGACGATGATTACGATATCGCCTTTATCGAAGGCAGCGTTACGCGCGAAGCGGAAATTCCCCGGCTGCAAAAAATCCGCGCCCAGGCGAAAATCCTGGTCGCGCTGGGCGCCTGCGCCTGCATCGGCGGCGTGAACGCTTTAAAAAATAACCTGAAAATGGACGAAGCCCTGAAGATGGTGTACGGCAACGATGCGAAGCAATTCGATACTATTCCCGCCCGTCCCATTAACGCGGTCGTGCCGGTGGACTTTTACATCCGCGGCTGCCCGGTGCAGACCGGCGAGGTCGTGAAAGTCATTAAAGCCCTGTTACTCGGCAGAAAACCGGAAATCCCTAATTACCCCGTTTGCACCGAATGTAAAATGGCGGGCAACATCTGCGTTTACGAGCTGGGGAAAACCTGCCTGGGACCGGTCACCCGCGCCGGCTGCAGCGCCATTTGCGTCAGCGGCGGACGGCATTGCTGGGGTTGCCGCGGTCTGGTGGACGAACCGAACATCAATTCCCAGAAAGATATATTGGAGAAATACGGCTTATCCGCGGAACGGATAATTGATAAATTCAAGATTTACAACACTTACACGGAGGTACAGAAATGACGCAGGTGAATATAAATGTCCATTACGTGACCCGCGTGGAAGGTCACGGCAACCTTGTGCTCAATGCCAAAGACGGAAAAATTGAAAAACTAATGTGGGAAGTGCCGGAATCGCCGCGTCTTTTTGAGGCGATGCTGGTCGGCAGACATTTCGATGATGTGCATCACATTGCTTCCCGTATCTGCGGTATTTGCAGTATCGCCCACACCACTGCTTCGATTCAGGCGACGGAAGCGGCTTTCGGCGTCAAGCTTTCCGAGCAGACCATCCTGCTGCGGAAACTGCTCTATCACGCGGAAATGCTGGAAAGCCATGTATTGCATACCATTATGCTGGCGGCGCCGGATTTCCTGGGAGTGGAAAGCGTTATCCCCTTGGCCAGTACTCATAAAGATGTGGTTGTGCTGGCTCTGCGCATGAAGAAGCTGGCATATAAGTTAGCCGAAGCCCTGGCGGAGAGGAAAACCCACCCGTTGTCCTGTGTCGTCGGCGGGTTTGCCAAGCTCCCGGACCCGGCGAAACTGAGCGCCTTGAAAAAAGAACTACTCGACGCTTACAAGGATATGGATGTCGTCGTCGGGCTTTTCAAAACCCTGAAAATTCCTGATTTCGTCCGCGATACCGAATATATCGCCCTGCAGGACGCCAAAGAATACGCTTTTATCAATGGTATGATTGCCTCCTCGGATGCCCCGGCGGTGAAAATCGATGATTACCTCAAGGTTACCAACGAGTTTGTCGTCCCCCAGTCTACCGCCAAATATACCCGGAACAAACGTGATGCTTACCAGGTGGGGGCGCTTGCCAGATTCAACTTGAACTCCAAACTGTTATCTCCCAAGGCGAAGAAAGCCGCCAAAGAACTGGGACTAACCGCCCCGAACCATAACCCCTATATGATTACCGTGGCGCAGGTCGTGGAACTCTGGCACGTGCTTGAGGACAGCGTTAACATTATCGACCGTCTGCTGGAAAAAGGCATTAAGGACGAACCGTTGAACGTGAAACCGAAGGCGGGCCGCGGCGTCGGCGCCGTGGAAGCCCCGCGCGGCATTCTTTTCCACGATTATACCTATGACGCTAACGGTATTGTTACCAAAGCCAACTGCATCATCCCCACCAATCAGAATCACAATAACATTCAGAAAGACCTGGAATTTATTGTGCCGAAGATTTTGAACAAGTCCGATGCCGAGATTACTTTATTGATGGAAATGCTGGTAAGAGCTTATGACCCTTGTATTTCCTGCTCTACGCACGCTTTACAGGTGGAAATCAAGCGATAAATCAGGTATAAAGAAAATAAAAAAGCCTCCGCAAAGGAGGCTTTTTTATTTTTACTTTGCTTCCGGGAGCAGCACGTTGAAAGTGCTGCCTTTGCCAACCTCGCTCTGCACTTCAATTTTTCCGCCGTGCCTTTCCACCAGCCCGTAGGAAACCGAAAGCCCCAACCCTACCCCCTTTACCTCTCCCTTGGTGGTGAAAAACGGGGTAAAAAGTTTCTCCATATTTTCCGGCGGGATACCGACGCCCGTATCGGTTACGCTGGTTCTGATGAAACCGTCGGGCGTACGCTCGGTGCGGATAGTAATTTTCCCGCCTTCGGCGGTGGCTTGAATGGCGTTAACCATCAGGTTCATTAATACCTGCTGTATCTGTCCGAAGTCTGCCATAATGGGGGGCAGCCCGGGCGCTTCGTCCCGTAAAACCGCCACGTGTTTGATTTCCGCCTGGTGACCGACGAGGGTAATCACTTGGTCGAGGATATCTTTCATTTTCACCGGCTTCAGCGTGGGTTCGGTTTGCCGGGAGAAGTCCAGTAGGCTGCGCACAATCTTGGAACAATAACTGACGGCGTCCTCGATTTTCTTCATATTAGCGGCGCATTCTTCCCCGTTAAAATTACCGCTTTGCAGTTTTTTTGACATCAGTTTCGCGTATACGAGCACACCCGCCAGTGGATTGTTGATTTCGTGGGCGACGGAAGCCGCTAACCCGCCGAGCGCGCTCATCTTGACGGACTGCACCAGTTGCCGCTGCGTCTGCTCCAGTTGCCGGATGCTGTTATTCAACCGTTCGTTTAACGTCAGGATTTCTTTATAGGCATTCATTTGTTTTTCCAGGTAATTCAGCAGGGTGGCGCCCATAGTGTTGATGATAAATGCCAGCAGTACCAGCAGGAAGGTATTGAGCAAAGCGTCGGTGGACTGGGAGCGGAAAATCGCGCTGGGCAGCACGATGGCGGCGAAGAGCAGCCCTCCCAGCAGGGCGCCTTTGAGACGGTAGGAAATCGAGGCGTACATCATCGGATAGAAGAAGATAATCATATAAATATCGTGGTAAGGATTGTTGAAAACCAGGTAAAAAACCAACCCCAGCAGGATAAAAATAGCGGCGATAATCCAGATATGATAGCTGCGCCAGCCCCCGGTAGCTTTGGAACGCATCAGCCATTCCATGACGCGGGTCTGCAGAGTTAATGCTCTTTCTACAACTTCACCGACTTTCCGCTGATTTCCCATATACACCTCGTTTGTTTTGTCTATTATAAACTATTCGGCAGACATCGGCATCTGCCGTTTTTGGCAGAATATTGTGCTTTAAGCTACAATATAGCAGCGAGACTAAACGGAGAAAATGCGATGAATTTTACGCCGGCGCAGTTGAAAAATTACGGACTGCCGAAGATAAACGGTAGGGTTAAGGTGAAAGGGCTGGATGCCGGGGTCACAATCATCCGGGATGTTTACGGCTGCCCGCATATAAACGCGAAAACGGAAAGCGATGCCTGGTTCGGGCAGGGGTTCGTACACGCTCAGGATCGCCTCTGGCAGATGGAACGCACGCGGCGCTTTGCCCGCGGCACGATGGCGGAACTGCTGGGTGAACCGCTGGTGAAAATAGATGTTTACTACCGACGGCTGGGTTTGCGGCGACTTTCGGAGAGGGATTTTCCGCAACTAAGCTACGAAGCGCAGAATATACTGGAAGCCTTTGCCCGCGGGGTGAACGCGGCCGTGGCGGCGATGAAGGAACTGCCGCCGGAGTTTAAAGTGCTGGACTTCGTGCCGGAAAAATGGTCGCCGGTAGACAGTATCGCCGTCTGGAAAACAATTTTCTTCACGCAAACCGCGGATTTCAATCTTAAGATATTCCGCGCCGCGATTGTGGAAAAACTGGGTCTGGAAGCCTGGCGGATACTGGAGCCGGAGTATCCCGCCGGGGCGCCGGTGATTACCGCGCCGCTGCCCGGCGGCGCTGACGCCGGACGGGGAATCGCGGAAATGGCGGAATTTGTGAAGAGCGTGATGCCGCTGAATTCGCCGCTCAATGGCTCTAATAACTGGGTGGTCAACGGGCAAATGACTTTTTCCGGCAAGCCGCTGCTTGCCAGCGACCCGCACGGCGTTATCCAGACCGCGCCCATCTGGTATATGAACCATTTGAAAACTCCCGGCTGGGAAGCCACCGGGGTCAATACTCCCGGCGTCCCCGGTATATTGCTTTTCGGGCACAACGAACACGTCGGCTGGTGCGTGACCAATACGCTGGCGGATATTGCCGATCTTTACGTTGAAAAATTTGACGCGACCTTTAAAAAATATCTTTACCGCGAGCGCTGGCTGGATGCCGAAATCCGGCACGAAGCAATTCAAGTCAAGGGTATATCACAGCCGGTGATTGAAGAAATTCCGGTCACGGTTCACGGACCGCTGGTTAGCGGCGGACCGTTGGATGGCGGCGTGCCGCTCGCCTGGCGCTGGACGGGGCAGCAGGTTGCCACTACCTTCGAATGCATCCCCGGAATGATACGCGCCCGGAATGTGGATGAGTTCCGCGAGTCGCAGATGAACTGGGCAGGCCCGGCGATGAACCGTGTTTTCGCCGACGACGCCGGTAATATCGCCTACCAGTTGCTGCCGGATATCCCGATACGCCTTTATAAAACGGGCAATCCGGTGCCGGTACCCGGCTGGACCGGGGACTACGAATGGCAGGGGATGATACCTTTCGGGGAATTGCCGTTTGTGAAGAACCCGGCGCAAAATTATATTTTCACGGCTAATAACCGGGTTGCCCCGGCGGATTACCGTTATCACCTCCAGGATTTATCTATACCCTACCGGGCGCAGCGTCTCGGAGAAATGCTGTCGGTCAAGAACTGCTTTAACCTCGATGATTTCCTGTCGATGCAGGGTGATTTAAAATCGGTAGTGGCAGTAAAAACAATTGACATAATGTTAAATATTAAAGCAAAGGGATTAAAATCTAATGCTCTGGAAATTCTGGTGGCGTGGGATGGCGTGCTTGGGGAAAAGTCGCCGGGGGCCGCGCTTTATGAGGTATTTCTGCATAAGTTATTGATAAAGTTATTTGCTTGCACCGATGGGCTACCGGGGAGGGCACTTGCCATCGAGCGGTGGGAACTCTGCTACCTGGACAAATTGATAAAAGCCATTCAAACTGACGACCGGACGTTGCTTGGCTTGAACCCGGCTCTGGCGGATAAAGACTGGGAAAAAGTGATTGTAGAAACAACTGACGAGGCTTACGATTTCTTGGCGCGAAAATTGGGTAAAGACCCGTCAAAATGGGCGTGGGGAAAACTCCACCGCCAGACCTTTGTGCATAACCTCGGGAGAAAGCCGCCGTACGACGAGACTTTTAACCTGCCGTCCGTGGGCATTGGCGGAGACAGCACCACCGTCTTTAATTCCGGCGGTCCCTACACGGATGGCTTTACCCCGGAACTGGGCGTCTCGTTCCGGATGCTGCTGGATTTCGCCGATTTCAATAACAGCCGCTGGCTGCTGCCCCCGGGGCAATCAGGGCATCCGGGCAGCCCGCATTACGGCGACAACATTCCCGCTTTAAAAAAGATGCAGTACCGCCCGATGTTGTGGGACTGGACGCAAATTAAAAAGAAACCGGAAGGCGTGCTGTATCTTATCGCGGAAAAGGTACAGCCGTAGAGCCTATTTGTTTTCTTTCTTCTCGACGAATGCCTGGGTAGCGGCGGCGCGTTCCTCGTTGGTCTCGGCGAGCGCCCGTAAAGCCACCCCGATGTTCGCGCCGCTGGCTTCGAACGCCGACCATGTTTGATTGATTGCCTGTTTCGCCAGCATCACTGCCGCCGGGCTCCGGGAAGCGATGGTTTCTGCCAGCTTGCAGGCGGCGGGCATCAATTCCGCAGGCGGCACCACCCGGTTCACTAGACCGATTTTCTCCGCGGTTGCAGCGTCGATGCCTTCGCCGCCCAATATCATCTCCATTGCCCAGCTCTTACCCACCAGGGGTGAAAGACGCCAGGTGGCGCCGCCCCCAGGGAAAAACCCCCGGCGGATTTCGTAGAAACCCAGCGTCGCCTTATCGGAAGCGAGACGGATATCACACGCCAGCGCCATCTCCAATCCCCCACCGATGGCGTAGCCGTTAATCGCGGCAATCACCGGTTTGGTCATCTGCGCCAGCAATGCCGTCGCCGCCTGTCCCGCCATCCCCTGCCAGACTTCCAGCGGAGTCGCTTTCGCAGCGGCATATTCTTTTAAATCGCGACCGGCGGAAAAAGCCTTGTCCCCGGCGCCAGTGATAATCAGCGCCCGGGTGCCGGCGTCCTGTTTTAGCTCCGTCAGCGCCGCCGATAGTTCTTCCTGCATTTGCCGATTGAGGGCATTCTGCACTTCCGGACGGTTCAGGGTAATCGTAGCAATACTGTTTTCTTTGTGCAGCAATATAGTTTGGTAAGTCATTTCCTCTCCTGATTAGAGTGTGATACCCCAGTCGCGGTAGCCCTGACGAATAATTGCCAGATGCTCCGGCGACGGTTTGGCAAATTCCGCCAGCCGCCGTTTGATGTACGCCAGCGCCCGGGTGGCTTGTTCCAGGTCGTTCAGGACGAGGACATTGACGTGGTCGTAGGTGACGGGATAGTCCTCGAAACGGTCGAGCTTCTGGAGGTCGGTTTCGGATATCTCCCAGACGCCGCCGTTTACCCTTTCGCCCCGGAACGGGATAATGTTGGCGGTAGAGCTTTTCAGCTCCCGGGACCAGCCTGAAAACGTGAGCCGGTAGTTAGGCAGGACCGCCTGGAATTTGGCTTTGGCATTGGGGCAGATTTTCAACATTTGAGCTTTGTTGAGGAGCATGCCGTAGGCGAAATAATCCATCTTCTACTCCGTGCCGGGGTTGAATACGTGTTAACATTATACAATTTGCGGGGCGCTCTTTACCATTGATAGGCGGACAGGCTACAATGTGATTAACCGTTTTCGATGATAAAAACAAGGCAGGCAGTAAATGATTGTAGAAATGAAAACCGGCGCCAGCCGGTCTGAAGTTGATACTGTGGTGGAAAAAGCTAAAACGTTCGGGCTGGGAGTGCAGTTGAACCGCGGCACGGATAAGGTGGTAGTGGCGTTGCTGGGCAGCAATACCGGGCAAATACCCACGGATATTTTTGCCGTATTGCCGGGGGTGGAGACCGTGACCCGGATTATGAAACCCTACAAACTGGCATCACGGACGGTGAAGCCGCAGAACACGGTGGTGAAAGTCGGCGGAGTGGAAATCGGCGGCAGGAAAATCGTGGTGATGGCGGGACCCTGTGCTGTCGAGAATGAAGAATTGCTGATGGAAGCCGCCACCCGGGTCAAGGCTGCCGGTGCTTCCGTGCTGCGCGGCGGCGCCTATAAGCCGCGTACTTCCCCCTTTTCTTTCCAGGGCTTGGAAGAGGTGGGACTGGCGCTGCTGGCGCGGGTTAAAGAAAAAACAAAGATGCCGGTGATTACTGAGGTTGTCGACCCGCATCAGGTGGGGATGGTTGCCCGTGCCTCCGACATTCTACAGGTCGGGTCGCGGAATATGCAGAACTATGCCCTGTTAACTGCCATTGGCAAAAGCAAGTGGCCGGTGGTTTTGAAACGCGGCTTTTCCACCACTATCACGGAATGGCTGACCGCGGCGGATTATATCCTGGCGGAAGGCAACGAAAACGTGATTTTATGCGAAAGGGGCATTCGTACCTTCGAGGATAGCACCCGTTTCACGCTCGATGTTTCCGCCGTGCCGGTCATCAAACGCGCCAGCCATCTGCCGGTCATCATCGACCCCAGCCACGCCGCCGGGCACCGGGACCTGGTGCCGCCGTTAGCGAAAGCTGCCGTGGCTGCTGGCGCCGACGGATTGTTGATTGAGGTACATCCTAATCCGGCTGAAGCGTTAGTGGATGGATTGCAATCGTTGACCCCGGACGAATTCGCCCGGCTGATGACCGAACTGAAACCGCTGGCGGCTGCCGTGGGCAGAGAAATCTAATAAAAAAAGACAGGGGTTTTATCCCCTGTCTTTTTTAACGATTATGTTTATCGAGGAATAGACTTAAATCTTCCGCGCCACTTCATTGGCAGCCCAGACGGCTTCCTTGATGTCTCCCACCTTGGCGGAGTCCCCGATGTTGTACACCTCCGGCGCGGCGCCTTTCAGCATCTCGTACACGGTGTTGTTGCTCGCCCGCTCCCGGGAGATGATAAACGTGTCGTAGGGGAGAACAGTCCTGGCGCCTTCTTTATCTACCAGGTGCAGTTCTCCCGGGGTCATTTTTTCCACGTCAACATAAAACATTACTTTGGGGTTGGTCAAACGTTTCTGCATCGGTAATTCTCTCACTGTGTTCAAGTCCAGCAGACGGCGGACTACCCAGAAACGGCGTGAACCGGGATAATCTCTCGCTAAGGTCTCCTCGCCGCCGCGGCCAATCATCACCACGTCTTTACCCGCCTCCGCCAGCGAAATGGCTAATTCTGCCGCTACAAGACCCCAAATGACCACCCGCTGCCCGATGGCACGCTGGTTCTT
>Ga0172375_10001062_pt1 | contig 44566 bp, 32 predicted proteins | sample LakKiv1m_FD_114537 | JGI IMG/M metagenome (GOLD analysis project Ga0172375, IMG submission 114537) | Freshwater microbial communities from Kabuno Bay, South-Kivu, Congo - kab_092012_11.1m | ecosystem: Environmental > Aquatic > Freshwater > Lake | place: Democratic Republic of the Congo... | reverse complement strand
TGCGGGAGCTTCTGGAGCGGCGGTTGTTCGTGAGTCGCATCGGGTTACCTGGGCGATGGGCGGATTACTACTGGCGCAAGATCAATACGCGTGCGTTGCCCCGGCAACGGCGGCATGAGTTGAGTTACGCGATGTGAGGGCCGGATTGAGAGACGGCTGCGCTTCAAAATTGCGCGGTCGGACACAATCTTGACGGCACAACCCTAGTGACGCGGCGGCCGGTACGCGTGCAGGCGCTGGCCGGGGTGGATCACGCTCGAAGCCCTCAACCCGTTGACACTGATGATGTGCTTCAACGTGACGCCGAGCCGCCGCGCGATCTCGAACAGCGTGTCGCCGGATTTCACGCGGTAGCTCACGCGCTCGTAGCCGGCGGGAGGCGTGTAGGCGCCGACGTTGGTCGGTGCGGGCGCCGACTTGGCGGTGGCCGGTGCGACCGCCTTGGCTTCTGATTTCTGGGCGATGGCGACGGTGCGCTCGGGATCGCGGGACGCGCGGGCGCCGGGCATCGGGATCAGGAGCTTGTCGCCGGGGTGGATGCGCGACACGTCGCGGATCTTGTTGAGGTCGGCGATGTCGCGCACCCGGGTGCCGTAATTCGCGGCGATCCGGCTGAGCGTCTCGCCGCGGCCCACGGTGTGCCGGCGCCAGGTCAGGCGCTTTTCGGGCGGGACGGCGGCGAGCTCGATCGCGCAGCGCTCGCCGGTGCCGGCCGGGACGCGTACGCGGAAGTCGCTGCGTTCCGGCGGCGTGGCACCGCGAAGCAGGCCGGGATTGAGCGCGGCGACGGCGTCGCGGTCGACGCCGGCGCACTCGGCGATCAGCGCGACGTCGGTCGCATCCGTGACCGGGACGGAGTCGAAGGCGATGTCGGGCATCGCCGGCACGTCGAAGCCGTACGCGGCGGGATCGCGGCCGACCTGCAGGGCGGCTGCGAACTTCAGCACGTGGTTGCGGGTCTGCTCGGGCATCCGCAGGTGGCGCACGTCGTCGTGGCCGGCGGCCTTGATGGCCCGCTCGATGCGGTGCTCGCCGGTGTTGTAGGCGGCGATGACCAGGGTCCAGTCCCCGAACATGTGGTACAGCTGCGTGAGGTACTTGGCGGCGGCGGTGGTGGCGAGTTCGAGGTCGTGGCGTTCGTCGACCCACCAGTCGCAATGGAGATCGAAGTGGCGGGCCGTGCCGGCCATGAATTGCCAGTAGCCGACGGCGCCGGCGCTGGAACGGATGCGGGGGCTGAAGCCGCTCTCGATGGCGGCCAGCCAGATCAGCTCGCGCGGCAGGCCGGCATCGTCGAGGCGGCTGTAGATCAGCGAGTCGCAGGCGGACTTGCGGGTCAGCCAAGCCTGCATGAAGCCGCGGCCGGGGCCGGTGAAGTGGTCGACCCAGCGCTGGACCGCGTCGTGGTCGAGGATCTGCAGGTCCTGCTCGATGGCGTTGCGTTCGGGGACGGTGACCGGGATCAGGGAGTCGGGCAGCGAGAGGCCGCGCATCTCGTCGTACACCAGGGCGATCAGGGAGTCGTCGGGTGCCGTGTTCTGGCCCTGCAACTCATCCTCGTCCACGACGCTCGCCAGCCGGGAGTCGCGACGGTCTTCCTCTTGGATCGAGGTGACCGCCGGGGTGGCGGGCGGTCGGGTGACGTCATCCTGGAGAGGGGGGACCGAGGCGCACCCGCAGGTGAACCCGGCCAGGGCGGCGGCGAGGAACGAGCATGGTATCCATCGGGTCATCAGAGGCCGCCTCCGTGCGCAGTGGGCGTTTCGATCCGTGAATCCACCGAGGTCTGTAGACAGGAGCGCTGCTGATCGGTTCGAGTCAGGTGGTGTCGCAATTGCAAATTAAGCGACTATATGTCATACTTGTCGGCGAACGACCAACTGGAAACGCCAGCGGGTGGGTGAGAGTTCCCATCGCGGTGCCTTCGTGATCCAGGAGAGGGCGAACCCCGTGCGCATCGTCATGCGAAATCTCCTGAACCGATGCCCGGTTGCGAGCGACCTGCGTCTCGAGGTCGAGGCGGCGCTGGCCGGGGACGATCCCCGGGCCCTGCGGCAGGTTGGCCACCGGCTGGTGGCGGCGCTCCTGCAAGGCGGCGAACTCGTGCGCGTCCGTGTCAGCGGTCGCGATGGCCCCCCCCTGTTCGCGCGGCCCGGCCACGCAACCCTTTTCGATCTCGGCAACTTGTCGGACCCGATCGAACCCGCCGGCCGGGTCGGTCCCATCACGGTGCTCCCGCACCCGCCGTCCGTGCTCGCGAACGGGGTCCCGGCAGGGGCACCAGGAGGGACCTGGTTGCCGGCGTCGGGCGGCCACGACCTTAACGCGCCCGAACGGCTGATGCAAGCCATGGAACGGGCCCAGGCCCTGCAGGCTTCCAGCGAGGTCGGCGGCGGGATCCCCCGCGTTCTGCAGGAGATCCTGATCATGCTGGAGCCCGACCTGCCGGGCCTCGCGCTGTTCCTGGAACTGCACCCGCCGCTGGAGCCCGATGCGGACCTCGAGCGGGTGTTCGCCGGCGGCTCGGGTGTCCGGCCCTTCTGGGCGGCGTCGCGCGGGGTGGGCGAGGCCATCTGGATCGCGGACGAGCGGGAGCTGCCGCCGCCGCTGCGGGCGCGTCTGCACGGTCCGATCACCGGTTCCGTTCTGGCCGTCCCCTTCCTCGCGCCGCCTTCCCTGGAAGATGGCGAACCGGGGCCGCCTGGGGAGGCCGGGCTGCTCTACCTGCTGGTGCCCGCGGAACGCGACCACCGCCAGATGCTGCAGCTGGGCCGGCGCGTCGCGCGGTTCGTCACCCACGGTTGGCAGCAGCGGACGCTGATGAACCGGCTGATGCACACCGACCCGCTCACCGGCGTACGCAACCGGGCCTTCTTCGACTCGCAGTTCGATTTCGAACTCGACCGGGCGCGTCGGCGCGGATCGACGGTCGCCCTGCTGCTGGCCGACATCGACCACTTCAAGGCCATCAACGACCAGTACGGCCATCCCGCCGGGGACCGGGTGCTCAAGGCCGTGGCCCGGGAACTGCTGGCGGGATTGCGCCGCATCGATCTGGTGTGCCGGGTGGGGGGCGAGGAATTCGCTCTCGTGCTGCCGGACACGCTGCCCGCGGCGGTGATCGAGATCGTGTCCCGTCTGCAGGTCCGCGTCGCGAACCTGCGTTTGGCCGATCCGGCGGCGGCCGAACCGATCCGCCTGACGATCTCCTGCGGAGGCGCCGTGTTCCCCGACGCCGGCGACACGCTCGACGATCTCTACCGCCGCGCCGACGAGATGCTCTACCTCTCGAAACAGAGGGGCCGCAACCGTTGCCATCTCTGGAATCCCGAAGGCGATCCCATCCTGACCCTGCCCCGCTACCAGGCCCCCTGAGTCGAGCCCGCCTCGCCCTGGATCGCGCCGCCCGTCGCCACGCCCTGCTCGGTTGGGCGGTCCTCGCGATGACCGGGTACGACCTAGGCCGGCGGTCGCCCGCGCCGCTCGCGGATTGGCGCGAGGCAGGCGCGGCGGCGGCCGTCTGGCAACGGGCCGGCGCCGCGAGTCCGTTGCTGGTGGGGCTCTGGAGCGGCCCGGCGGCGGTTCCCGTCGCGGCCGTCGCGACGCTGGGGGCCTCGTTGCAGGCGGGGAGGGCCACGGCGGCCGCGTTGCTTCGCCCCGACGTGAGCGTGACCGCGGCGTGGGCGCCCTCGCATCGCCGGCAGGCCGGCGTGGGCGCCCTGCTGCGGATCAGCGGCTGGCCCAGCCGCAGCGGCGGCGGTTGGGCGGCGCCGGGCGTGCTGCTGGCGTTGGGCGATTCCCTGCGGGGCGAGGCCGGGGCGCGGCCCCGGCCGGGCGAGGGCGTGCTGCTGAAGGGGCGGGGACCGCCACCCCGGCTGTGGCAGGTCGTCGGCGGGCATCTCGTCGCGACGGTGCCGCCGGGGCCGTCGCTGGCGGGCGGCTTCTCCCCGTCGGCCTATGCGCGGGCGAGGGGGCTCGTCTGGCACGGGCGCCTGGATTCGAGGAACGTCGGCGACGGTGGCGGTGGCATCCTGGACGTCGTCTCGGCGGGCGCGCTGTCGCCGGCAAGGGCGGCGATCCTCGAACGCTTGGACGCCCTGATGCCCCCGCGCGAGGCCGTGCTGCTCGGGTCGATCCTGCTGGGAGAGAAGGAGTCCAGCGGACGCGACCTGCGGGACCCCTTCGCGCGGTTGGGGCTATCGCATCTGTTCGCCGTGTCCGGGCTCCACGTCGGGCTCGTGGCTGCGCTCGCGCTGATGATGCTGCGTCCGTTCGCCGTCGGGCCCTGGGTGCGCAGCCTCTGGTTGGGATTGCTGTTGCCGCTGTATGCCGTGCTGACCGGTCTGGCTGGCTCCGCGCTGCGCGCCACGGGGCTGGGGTTGCTGGCCGTCGCCGGGGCCGCTTTCGGGCGCGCCCACGACGCCCTGCACTCCCTGGGGCTGCTGATCTGGCTGGCCGTGCTCTGGCAACCCGATTGCCTGGGCGATCCCGGCTTGCGCCTCAGCTACCTCGCCGCGGGAGGGATCATCGGCGCGCTGCGCCTGGCCGACGGGTTGTCTGGTTCGCCCTGCGCCGTGCGGTTCGTGGCGGCGCCCCTGCTGGTCAGCGTCGGCGCGACCTGGGCCACGCTGCCGGAGACCACCGCCGCCTTCGGCTGGATCCATCCCCTGGCACCGCTGGTGAACCTCGTCGCGGTGCCGACGTTCGCCGGCGCGGTGTGGGCCGTCTCCGCCGCCCTGCTGGCCGTGCCCCTGCCGTGGCTGGCGCAGGCGGCGGCGGCGTTGGGGTGGCTGTTCATCCGTCTGCTGGCCGCCGGATCGTCCGCCCTGGGATCCCTCGGGGACGGCCGGGTCGGGCTGCCGGGATGGACGCCCGCGTCGATGCTGCTGTTCGCGGCCGGCACCCTCCTGCTGGCCGTGGCCCTGCGCTCGCGCCCGCCGCCGTGGCTGCGCGTCGCGGCGGGCGCGGCCGCCCTGACGTGCGCCGCGGGGATGACCCTGACCGGCCGGACCGCACCGAACGGCGACATGACGGTCCTGCAGGCCGACATCGGGCAGGGGGATGCCGCCGTCTTCGTGTTCCCCGACCGCACCGCCGTGCTCGTGGACACCGGGCCGTCGTGGCCGGGAAGATCGCAGTTCGAGCGCGTGCTGGACCCCTGGCTGCGGCGCGAAGGCGTGCGCGAGCTTTCGGCGGTGGTGCTGACCCACGGGCACGACGACCACGACGGCGGCGCGGCGGATGTGGCCGCGGGTCGGGCAATCGACGCCTGGGTCGTGGGAGGGGAGGCCGCTCCCCCTGCGGGCGGGGCTGCAGCCGTTTGCCCGTCGCCGGGCACGGTCGTCCATGCCGGCGGCGGCTGGGACCTGTGCTGCCTCGCCGCCTTGCCGGCCGAGGCGACGGCCGCCGACGAGAACGACCGTTCCGTCGTGCTCGCCTTGCGCCGCGCGGGCCGGACCGTGGGGCTGTGGATGGGCGACCTCGAACTGGCGGGCGAAACCGGTCTGATCGCGAGCGGCCGTCTGTCGCTGCCGGAAGGGATCGCGGTGCTCAAGGCCGGCCACCACGGCAGCCGCACCTCCAGTGGCGCGGCCCTGCTGGACGCCGTGTCGCCGCACCTGGTCCTGATCAGCTGCGGGGTCGAGAATTCGCACGGCCATCCCAGCCACGGCCCCTTCCTGTCCCGCGGCGACACGTTGCCGATCCTGCGCACCGATCTGGTGGGTTCCGTGCGGCTGCGTTGGCGGGGATCGGCCCCGGTGCAGATCGAAACCACGCGCCTGGCGCCGTCGGCGGCGTCGCTTGACACCGGCGGGGGGCCTGCGTACCATGCGCGCGTCGCGCCGGCGGCGCGATCGGACCCCCTGCCCGACACCGTCCAACCGAACCGGGAGCCCCATGTCCAGCCTGCGCAGCACGGTCGATCTCGGCCTGATGCCTGATCGCCGAGGGAAGGTGCGCGAGATCTTCGATCTCGGCCGGGAACTGTTCATCGTCGCGACCGACCGCATCTCCGCCTACGATGTGGTGATGGACCAGATCGTACCTGGACGAGGCGTCGTATTGTCCGTGATGACAATGGCATGGATGAATTTCTTCAAGGAGATTCCTAATCATCTGGTGACGGCCGAGCCCGACCTCTTCCCGGCGCCGTTCCGGGCGCATCGCGACGTGCTGGCCGGCCGCTCCATGCTGGTGCGCAAGGCGACCCCCTACCCGGTGGAGTGCATCGCGCGGGGTTACCTCTCGGGGTCCGGGTGGCGCTCCTACCAGAAGGACGGCACGATCTGCGGGCACGCGTTGCCGGCCGGCCTGCGGAAGTCGTCGCTGCTGCCGGCGCCGATCTTCACCCCCTCGACCAAGGCCGAGCAGGGTCACGACGAGAACATCGACTTCGCGGGCGCCTGCGCCCTGGTCGGCGAGTCGGACGCGACCCGCCTGCGCGACGTCACGCTCGACCTCTACCGCCGCGCCGCCGCCTACGCCAGCGCCGGCGGCGTGCTGATCGCCGACACGAAGTTCGAGTTCGGCCTGGTCGACGGCGAACTGACCCTCATCGACGAGGTGCTCACCCCAGACTCCAGCCGTTTCTGGCCCGCGGCCGAGCACCGTCCGGGCGAGGAGCCGCCGAGCTGGGACAAGCAGATCCTGCGCAACCACCTGGACACCCTGGACTGGAATCACGAGCCGCCTCCGCCCCGCCTACCGGCGGAGATCCTCGAGCGGACGGCCCGTCGCTACCAGGACGTCCTGAACCTGCTGTTCGCCGAGGAGGCCCGCCGATGGCACCAGGCCCTGATCTGAACCGCCGCCGCCGCGCGCTGCTGAGCGTGACCGACAAGACCCGGCTCGGCGAGTTGGCTCGCGCCCTGGACGGCCGCGGCTACGAATTGGTCGCGAGCGGGGGCACCGCGGCCGCGCTGCGCGACGCGGGGCTCGCCGTGCGCGACGTGAGCGAGGTGACGGGCTTCCCGGAGATCTTCGGGGGGCGGATCAAGACCCTGCACCCGCTGGTCTTCGGCGGCATCCTCGGGCCGGACGAGGCCGCGCTGAGCCAGGCCGCCGGGCTGGGCGTGCTGCCCTTCGACGTGGTCGTGGTCAACCTCTACGACTTCGCCGCGGCGGTCGACGCCGGCGCGGACGAAGCGGCCGCGATCGAGAAGATCGACATCGGCGGGCCGTCCCTGCTGCGCGCCGCCGCCAAGAACCACGCCCGCGTCTGCGTGCTGCCGGACCCGGCGTTCTACGACGACTTCCTCGAGGCCATCGCCGGCGACGCGGGTTTCCCGGACCTGGAATTCCGCCGCAACATGGCGGCGGCGACGTTCGCCGTCACGGCGGACTACGATGCCGCCATCGCGGACTGGTTCGTCGGCGGGCACGCCTGCTGCGACGACCCGGACCACGATCACGACCACGATCACGAGCAGATCCTGGGCATCGAGCTGCGCTACGGCGAGAACCCCCACCAGAAGGCCGAGCTGATGCTCCCCGGCGAGGACGTCGAGGACCCGCTGATCGGGATGGGGCTGCGCCAGCAGGGCGGCAAGGAGCTGTCCTTCAACAACCTGGTGGACGTCGTCGCCGCGGTGAAGCTCGTCGACGACCTCGAGGTCGGCGGGCGGGTCGCCTGCGCCGCGATCAAGCACACCAACCCTTGCGGCGTCGGCCTCGGGGCCACGGCGACGGCGGCCCTCGCCCGCGCCCTGCTCGGGGATCCCGACGCCGCGTTCGGCGGCGTCTTCGCCTTCACCGGCGAGGTGGACACCGGCGTCGCGGAGGAGCTGCACGCGCGCTTCTGCGAGGTCGTCGTGGCGCCCGCCTTCGCCGAGGCGGCGCTGGACCTGCTGGGCCGCAAGAAGAACCTGCGCCTGCTGACGCTGGACCGCGAGGCGTTCCGCGCCGCCACCTGGGGGCAGGTGCGCATCTTCGGCGACGTGCAGCTGCACCAGGACGAGGACGAGGGCTTCCCCGAGCTGGAGTCCTGGCGCCACGTCGCCGGCCCCGCGCCCGACGCGGGCACCGCCGGCGCGCTGCGGCTGCTGTGGCGGGTCTGCAAGCACGTCAAGAGCAACGCCGTCGTGCTGGGCGACGCCGCCGGTACCCTCGGCGTCGGCGCCGGCCAGATGAGCCGCGTCGACAGCGCGCGCCTGGCGGTGCGCAAGGCGGCCGACCGGGAGCTCGCGCTGACGGGTTGCGCCTGCGCGTCGGACGCGTTCTTCCCGTTCCCGGACGGCATCGAGGAGCTGCACGCCGCCGGCGTGCGCGCCGTGGTCGCGCCCGCGGGCTCGCTCCGCGACGCCGACGTCATCGCGGCCGCCGAGCGGCTGGGCGTGACCCTGATGCACACCGATCGCCGCCACTTCCGTCACTGACCGCTGGAGGAGCATGACCAACGCGAGCGGCCGTCGTGACCAGCCCCAGGTGGCGGTCCTGGACTACGGCTCCCAGTACACGCAGCTCATCGCGCGCCGCCTGCGCGAGCTCGGCGTGTACAGCGAGATCACGCCGTTCTCACGGGCCCGCGAGCTGCTCGGCCGCGACGACGTCCGCGGGATCGTGCTGTCGGGCGGGCCGTCGTCGGTCGACGACCCCGGCGCGCCGGACCTCGACGCCGGGCTGCTGGCCGAGGGCAAGCCGCTGCTCGGCATCTGCTACGGCATGCAGCTGATCTGCCGCCGCCTCGGCGGCGCCCTGGAGGCCTCCGACCGCCGCGAGTACGGCCCGGCGCAGATCGAACGTCTCGCGGACGACGCCCTGTTCGACGGCACGCCGCCCTCGCAGCCGGTGTGGATGAGCCACGGCGACCGGGTCGCCCGCCTGCCCGAGGGCTTCGTCGTCCTGGCGCGCTCCGCTTCGATCCCCTTCGCCGCGGCCGGCGATCCCGCGCGCCGCATCTACGCCGTGCAGTTCCACCCCGAGGTCGTGCACACCGAGCACGGGCTGTCCCTGCTGCGCAACTTCGCCCGCGGCGTCTGCGGCCTCGCGGGCGACTGGTCCGCCGCGCAGTTCGTGGCCGGAACGGTGGCGGAGATCCGCGAGCGGGTCGGCGACGGCCAGGTGCTCTGCGGCGTCTCGGGTGGCGTCGACTCCACCGTGACGGCCTCGCTGATCGACCACGCCGTGGGCGACCGCCTGCACGCCGTGTTCGTCGACAACGGGCTGCTGCGGCTGGGGGAGGCGGGCGAGGTCGAGCGCGACCTCAACGCCTTCCTGCACCGGCCCGTGCGCCGCGTCGACGCGCGCAACCGCTTCCTGTCCGCCCTGCGCGGCGTCGAGGAGCCCGAGCGCAAGCGCAAGATCATCGGCGGGACCTTCATCGAGGTCTTCAAGGACGCGACGCGGGATCTGGGGGAGGTGTCGTTCCTGGCGCAGGGGACGCTGTACCCGGACCGCATCGAATCGGTGTCGATCAACGGCCCGAGCCACGTCATCAAGTCGCATCACAACGTCGGCGGGCTGCCCGCCGAGCTGGGGTTCGAGCTGATCGAGCCCCTGCGCGACCTGTTCAAGGACGAGGTGCGGGCCGTGGGGCGCAGCCTGGGCATCCCCGACAGCCTGCTCATGCGCCACCCGTTCCCGGGCCCGGGCCTGGGCGTGCGCATCCTCGGCGAGGTGTCGCCGGAAAAGGTCCGCCTGCTGCAGCGCGCCGACCATATCTTCATCCAGGAGCTGCGCGACGCCGGCCAGTACGAGCGCATCTGGCAGGCGGGCGCGGTGCTGCTGCCGGTCCGCACCGTCGGCGTGATGGGCGACCAGCGCACGTACGAGGCGGTGGTCGCCTTGCGGGCGGTGACCAGCCTGGACGGGATGACCGCCGACTGGGCCCGCATCCCCGACGACGTGCTGGCCCGCGTCGGCAACCGCATCATCAACGAGGTGCCCGGCATCAACCGGGTCGTCTACGACATCAGCAGCAAGCCGCCGAGCACCATCGAGTGGGAATGAGATCGGGCGAACCGGGATGAACACGCGCCTGCGCACCGGCCTGCACCTCTTCGCCGCGGCCGCCCTCTGGGGGGCGGCCTTGCCCGTCGCGGCGCAGCCGGCCGATCCCCATCACCCCGCCGACCCCGATCTGGCGCGATGGCGCGGCGAGCGCCGGGCCGCCCTGAAGGCGCGCGCGCTGGACAAGGACGCCGCGGCGGAATTCGGGCTGCTGGTCATCCCGGTGGATTTCGACGGCGAGCGGTTGCCCGCCGTCTGGGAGGCGACGCGCGAACTGGCGCCGCGCCTGCTGGAGGGGACCGGTTCTCTGAAGGGCTACGTCGATGCGGCTTCCCGCGGCCGGCTGGACCTGCGCCTGGTGCTGTCGCCGCTGGTGCACCTGCCCGGCTCGCCGGGCGACTACTCCGATCTCGGTCTGCAAGGTTTCACCAGGACGCGCCTGTTGGCGCAGCAGGCGCTGACCGAAGCAGCCGCCCTAGGGGTGCCGTTCGCGGCGGCCGATCGGGACGGCGCCGACGGCGTGCCGGGCAGCCCCGACGACGACGGCGCGGTGGACGGCGTGCTCATCCTGCACGCCGAGGCCGGCTGGGAGGGGGAACCCGCGGGCGTGGTCGTCCCCCTGCAGTACTTCCTCGAGGACCCGGTCGTGCAGTCGGGCACGGCCGCCGCCGTCTACGCCGTGGCCAGCCTGCGCAGCGGACTGGGCATCTGGGCCCACGAGACGGCCCATCTCTTCGGTCTGGATGACCGCTACGACGTGTTCCTGCCGGGCACCGGGGAAGCGACGGCCCGCGGCGGTCTCGGCGCCTTCAGCCTGATGGCCGGCGGCGCCCGCGACGGCGCGGGCGACCACGCGCCGGCGCTGCCGGACGCCGAGAGCGCACTGCAACTCGGCTGGCGCGACGAGCGCGTCCTGGTCGGACGGAGCGATGGGCCGCAGGTCCTGCCGGCCGGCGACGTCTGGCGCCTGCCGGCGGGGCCGCTCAACCCGGGGCAGTGGTTCCTGCTGGAGAGGCGCGGCGGCACGCCGCCCTGGGACCCGCTGCTGCCCGAACCCGCCCTGGTGATCTGCCACGTCGACGGCGACCTGCCCGACGATGCGCAGTCGGCGCTCGGCACGCGCCACCTGCGGGTGCGGCTCGTGGAAGCGGACGGCGACCAGGACGTCGCGGCCGGTCTCGCCGTCGGCGACGCGGGGGACGCCTTCTCGGCCGCCGCCGGCCCCGTGGATTGGGATGCCGGCACCTCGCCGTCGAGCCACGGCTATCTGGGACCGAGCGGCGTGGCCTGCACCCTGACGCGGGACGGCGACGAACTGTCGGTCGCCTGGGCCACGGCCGGGCACCGGCTCGCGCTCGCACTGCGCCTGGTGCCGGCCCCCGGCGACACCGTGGTCGACCTGCTGGTCCGCGATCCCGATCAGACGACCGCCCCCCTCGCGATCACCCTCGGGCTCGACGGGGGCGCCACGCCCTGGGGCGAATTCGCGCCGGGCACGTCCGCCGTCACACGCGACCTGATCGAATCCGCACCCGGGGAGTGGCGCCCCGCGACGCCCATCCGCTGGCTGCCGGCCGGCGACCCCCCGGCCGGAACCGCCACGCTCTTCGTCGCGGAGCTGCGCCGCGACGGCGTGGTGCTGGGCAGCGAGACGCGGAGCTGGTTGTGGCGCGAGGCCGACGAGCCCTTCAGCACGGCGGGTTGGCCCGGGGACTGGGACGTGCAGTCCGACGGCGGGACGACCTGGCATCTCTGGGACATGGCGCTGCCGTCGCCGGTCCTGGCCTGCACCGATGCCGCCGCCGCGACGCCCATCGCCTGGCCCGAGGTGACGTACGGGAACGGCGATGAAGCCGTGCTGATCAGCCCGCCCTGGCGCGGCGAGGGGCGCGCCCTGCGCATCGTCCACGCGCTGGACGCCTTGCTCTGGAGCCCCGGCCTCGGTGCGGACGGCGCGGTGCTGGAGGCCCTGGCAGCCGACGGCACGATCGTGGCTCTCGTCCCGAGCGGCGGGTATCCCGGCGCCATGGCGCGGGACGTCGACAATCCCCTGTTCGGCCGGCCGGCCTTCGTCGGCCCCGGCGAACTGCTCGCCGACGACCGCCCGCTCTGGCGGGCCGACGTGGTGCCCCTGCCCGCCACCTTGGCCGACGGCGCTCGCCTGCGCCTGCGCTTCGCCAGCGACCCGCTCTGGCGCGGTCGCGGATGGCTGGTCGCCGACCTCGCGCTGGTCCCGGCCGAGGATGCCGCGCGGCCCTGCCGCGCGGTATGGGACCCCACGGCAGACGGCCTGCTGGTGACCTGGCCGTGGGAGTCGCCGAGCACGCTCTCCGTCGAATTCAGTCTCGACCGGGGCGCGTCCTGGGTGACGGTATGGGAGGGGACGCCTCCGGGCGGCCCCGTCGCCGGTCAGCACTTCGTGCCCGCCGGGCAGATGCTGGTGCCGCCCCTCGTCGCGACCACGCGGCCCCTGGTCCGGGCCCGAATCCGCTTGCCGCTGGGAGAGGTGGCCACGCCCGTCGCCGTCCACGCGCCGGCGACGCCCGCCACCGCCGCGCTGGGATGGCCGGCGCCGAATCCCGGCCGCGGACTGATCCGCGTGCCGGTCTCCGTTGCGGCCGGGACCGCGCGTCTGGCGATCCACGACCTGCGCGGTCGCAGGGTCCGCGCCTGGGATCTGGCGGCGGGCGAATTCATCATCGCCTGGGACGGTCGCGACGACCGGGGGCGGCGGTTGCCCGCCGGCGTCTATATCGTGCGCCTGGAACACGGAGGTTCGGTCATGACCAGAAAGGCGACCCTGGTACGATGAAGCGCCTGCTCACCACGCTGCTCTTGCTCGCCGCCGCCGCCGCGCCGGTCCGCGCCGCACTGCTGGTCGACCCGTGCCTGGAGGATTTCCGGGTCGGCGACATCGCGCAGGGTCCCGCCGCCTTCACGCCGCGTGGCTGGGCCGGCAACCTCTTCGAGCGCCCGGCTTGGTCGCCCTTGTGGAGCGGCGCCTGGGACAACCTCTTCCGCTTGACCGCAACGGAGCGATCCGGGCTCGCCGCCTGGCCGCTCTTCGTGGCGGTCAACGGCGGCGACCCGGAACGCGCCGCCGGCTGGTGGGACGATCTGGCGACCGCCTGGACGGAAACCCGGCTCGGGTTGGCGCCCGACGATCGGGAGTCGGCGGCCCGGAACTGGTTGTCCTACGAGCGTACCAGCTTGGCGGTCTTCGGCGCCCTGGACCGGGGGGACACCGCGACCGCGCTCGCGGCCACCGACGCGGTGCTGGCGCTGGACGGTCTGGCCGACGAGACGCGCCTGATCTGGAGCCTGCGCCGCCGGGCGTTGGCCGCGACGGCGGCGGACGCCGGTCCCTGGGAGGAACTGCTGTCCCTGCACGCCTGCGACCGCGACGCGGGCTGGGAACTCTGGCGGGCCCGCGCCGCCGCGACCGGCAGCGATCCGTTGTCGTTGCCCTCGCAGCCCGCCCGCTGGGCGCGCTGGCTGGTGGCGGCCGGCGACGACGCGCTCGCCGCGAACCAGCTCGAGAAACTGGCCGTGCCGGACGACGTCAAGGCCGGACTCGGGGCCCGGCTGCTGGACGGAGCCGAACTGCGGCGCCATTTCCAGGACCACCCCAAACCGCCCGCCGACGAGGAACTGCAGGACTGGTGGCTCCAGGGCCGCCTGCGGCTGGCCGGGTCGTCGGCCGAGGAAGCTGAAGCCTTGTCCGCGCTGCCGGGGCTGGCCGTGGCCAACCGTGCCTGGCTGTTGCGACGCGCCGGCGACCGGCGCGCCGGTGAAGGCCTCTGGGGAGCCGCCCTCGCCGACTTCCGCACGGCGCTGCTGCTGGCGGAACGCTCGGGGCGGTCCACGGTTCTGAACCGGGTGCGGACCGAGATCGACCGCGCGCGTACGCTGGCGGACCAGCAGGGACGGCCCGACATCCGGGCCGAACTCGACGGGCTCTGGAGCCCGCCGGCCGTGCGCGAGAGCGAGGGCCCACGGGTCGCGGCCGCCCGCGCCAAGGTGAAGCGGGGACGCGCGCCGGACCTCGTGTCGCGCGGGCTGCCGGACTTCCCCGCCCGCGCCCGTGGCGTCGAAACGGCGGTCTGGCGCGTCTGGGCCCGGCAGGGCCGATCGCTGGCGCAAGCCCGAGCCGCGGACCCGGCGGCCGCCGCCTACGACACCCTGCTGCAGGCCGTGGCGACCGCCGGCCGGCTCTCGGACCAGCGGCGGGCGGCGGCGGCGGCCTGCGGCGCCGCGTTGGCGCCCACCGGCTGCGGGGAGCGCGTCGCCCTCTGGCTGCTGACGGCGGCGGCGGCGGCGACCGGCCCCATGTTGCCGCCGGGCGAACCCTCGCCCGTGCCCGACCTGGTGGAGACCCACGCCGACGAACTCGTGCGGCACGCCCTCTTCGGCGCGGCCCTGCTGGCCGGCGACGACCGGGGCCGGCTGGCCGCCGGCACCCGCACGCCGCGCAGCATGCTGAGCGAGGACGAACGCCTGCTGCTGGTCTTCCCCGTGCCTACCGGCGGGGAGGTGGCGGCCCAGCTGGCCGGCGGCGCCGAACCCCGGCTCGCCCTGGCCGTGGCGCGCAACGAGTCGCTCTTCGACCCCGCGGTGCGCTCGCACGCCGGCGCCCTGGGCTACATGCAGATCATGCCGTTCCACTACCGCGACGGGGCCCGCCGCGACGGCGACGTGGACTGGCGGCGCAGCGCGACCTCCCTGCGCAAGGGTCGGGCCCTGCTGGACGAGAACGCCCGCCGCTACCGGGGCGACCCCTACCGGACCCTGGCCGCCTACAACGCGGGACCGGCCGCGGTGGGGCGCTGGTCCGGCCAGTTGGGCCGTCGATCCGGCCGCCAGGCGTTCCTGGAATGGATCGGCTACGCCGAGACGCGCCAGTACGTGGAGAAGGTTTTAATTGACCGCGAGGTCTACGACTGGATACTTAACGATGCTGCCGGCGCGCTCGGTGCCGGTGTCGTCCTGGACTGACCCATGACCGGCGCGCCCCTATGACTATTGACGACAAAGAGTTGTCGCATTCGCCCCCGGCCCGCACCTGGCGCGACAGCGTGGAGTGGGGCCGCAAGGCGATCCACGTCAGCTCGACGGCGCTGGCCGTCTGGGTCCTGTCGGTTCCCGATCCGTGGACCACGGCCGGCCTGGCGGCGGCGACGTTGTTCGTCATGGCCGTGGACCTGGCCCGGCTGCGCATGAAGCGCTGGGCGCTCTGGTTCTACCGGAAATTCCCGCTGATCTTCCGTCGCGACGAGCGCCACGACCTGTCCGGCGCTTCGGTGATGATGATCGGCGCCACGCTGGCCTCGTTCCTGTTCCCGCCGGCGCCGGCCGCCGCCGGCATCCTCTGCCTCGCCTGGGGCGACTCGGCGGCGGCGGTGGTGGGGCAGGCGGTCTCGTTCCGGCGACGTCAGCTCGGCCTCGAACGCGACGACGGCACGCGGGCACCGGTGGTGATCCGCCGCCGCGGCAAGACCTGGGTCGGGACCTTCGCCTGCTTCGCGGCCTCGGCCCTGGTGACGGCCCTGGTGCTGCGCGGCGAGCCCGCCTTCGCCCTGGCGACGGGCGCCGTCGCCGCGATCATGGAACGCTGGACGCCGGGCCGCTGGGACAACCTGACGATCCCGCTGGCCTCGGCGGCGGCGATCCAGTTCTGCCACACCTGGCTGCGCTGAACACACACGACTGCGCCGACCGGCGCGCCGAACCGAAAGAAAGACCCGCGATGATCACGTCGATGATGCAGAAGCTGTTCGGCAAGAAGTCGCAGCGCGATTTCAAGCGCCTGCAGCCGTTGCTCGAGGAAGTGAAGCGGGCCCGGGCCCCCTTCGCCGCGCTGGACGACGACGCCCTGCGCGCCAAGACCGAGGAGTTCCGCCGCCGCCACGCCGACGGCGAGAGCCTCGACGACCTGCTGCCCGAGGCCTACGGCCTGGTCTGGGAGGCCTGCCGCCGACTTGCCGAGCGCCGGACGGCCTGGCCGGTCTGGGACCGCGAGGTGGCCTGGGACATGGTGCCCTACGACGTCCAGATCGTCGGCGCCATCGTGCTGCACCAGGGCAAGATCGCCGAGATGGCCACCGGCGAGGGCAAGACCCTGGTCGCGGTGATGCCCCTGTACCTCAACGCCCTGTCCGGCAAGGGCGCCCACCTGGTGACGGTCAACGACTACCTGGCCCGCCGCGACGCCGAGTGGATGGGCGGCGTGCTGCGCTTCCTGGGCCTGCGCGTCGGCTTCATCGTCAACAACATGACGCCCGACGAGCGGCGCGAGGCCTACAACTGCGACGTCACCTACGGCACGAACAACGAGTTCGGCTTCGACTACCTGCGCGACAACATGTCCGTGCGCCGCGAGCACCTCGTGCAGCGCGGCTTCCACTTCGGCATCGTCGACGAGGTCGACTCCGTCCTGATCGACGAGGCCCGCACGCCGCTGATCATCTCCGGCGCCGTCGACAAGTCGACCCACCGCTTCGAGGAGCTGCAGCCCCGGGTCGAGAAGCTCTTCCGGCGCCAGAACCGGCTGATCAACGACTGGCTCGGCGAGGCCGAGCGCACCCTGCGCGACGTGAACGAGGACGGCGATCCCGTCGCCGTGGACCAGGACACCGGGGTGCTGCTGCTGCGCATCTCGCGCGGCGCCCCGAAGAACAAGCGCTTCCGCCGCCTCGGCCAGCTGCCCGGCGTGCTCGACGCCGTCCGCCGCACCGAGGAGAACTTCATGCGCGACAAGGCCATGTGGGAGGCGGACGAGCCGCTCTACTACGTGGTCGAGGAGAAGCACCACGGGGTCGACCTGACCGAGAAGGGCCGCGTCGTGCTGTCCGAGGACGAGCCGGACTTCTTCGTGCTGCCGGACCTGGCCCTGCGCGTCGGCGAGATCCAGCAGGACGGGGCGCTCGACCGCGACGCCAAGGCCGCCCGCATCGCCGAGGTGGAGCGGGCCTACGCCGTCAAGAACGAGCAGATCAGCAACGTCGACCAGCTGCTGCGCGCCTACACCCTCTACGAGAAGGACGACGAGTACGTCGTCATGGAGGGCAAGATCCAGATCGTCGACGAGTTCACCGGCCGCCTGATGCCGGGCCGCCGCTTCAGCGAGGGCCTGCACCAGGCCCTGGAGGCCAAGGAGGGGGTCAAGGTCGAGAAGGAGACCCAGACCCTGGCCACCGTCACCCTGCAGAACTTCTTCCGCATGTACGAGAAGCTCGCCGGCATGACCGGCACCGCGGTGACCGAGGAGGCCGAGTTCGGCGAGATCTACAAGCTGGAAGTGGTGGAGATCCCCACCAACGAGCCGGTGCGCCGCGTCGACCAGGACGACATCATCTTCCGCACCAAGAAGGAGAAGTTCAACGCCATCGTCGACGAGGTCGCGCGCCTGCACGAGGCGGGCCTGCCGGTGCTGGTCGGCACCACGACCGTCGAGGTCAGCGAGTTCCTCAGCCGCCTGCTGAAACGCCGCGGCATCAACCACAACGTCCTGAACGCCAAGCACCACAAGAGCGAGGCCGAGATCGTGTCCGAGGCCGGTCGCCGCGGCGCGGTGACCATCGCCACGAACATGGCCGGACGCGGCACCGACATCAAGATCGACCTGCGCGAGCTGATGCAACTGCCCCCCGGCGCGCCCTTCGACAAGACCACGGCGACGGTCGCCGGCGAGCCCGCCGGCCTGCACATCATCGGCACCGAGCGGCACGAGAGCCGCCGCATCGACCGCCAGCTGCGCGGTCGCGCCGGGCGCCAGGGCGACCCCGGCGCCTCCATCTTCTACCTGTCCCTCGAGGACGACCTGATGCGGCTGTTCAACTCCGACCAGCTCATCAAGATCATGGATCGGCTCGGCGTCAAGGAGGGGGAGGTCATCACCCACCCGATGGTGACCCGGGCCATCGAGAAGGCCGCCCAGCGCGTCGAGGGCCACAACTTCGGGATCCGCAAGCACCTGATCGAGTACGACGACGTCGTCAACAAGCAGCGCGAAGTCATCTACTCCCTGCGGCGCGAGATCCTGCTGGGCGAGGACATCTCCGAGCTGATGCGCGAGGACATCGCCGCGGTGGTCGACGCGCTGCTGGCCGAGCACACCGACCCCGAGCGCGCCAACGACGACTGGAACTTCGACGAGCTGGAGCGGGAGTTCCAGTCGCTCTTCCTGACGCCGCTGCCGGTGCCCAAGGCGGACCGCCTGACGGTCGGGCACACGGCCCTGGCCGAGGACATGCTCGAGGCGGCCACGGCGCGCTACGCCGACAAGGAGCTGCGCCTGACGCCCGAGGTCACCCGCCAGCTCGAACGCTACGTCAAGCTGCAGGTCATCGACGAGCACTGGAAGGACCACCTCAACCAGCTCGTGATGCTGCGCAGCGGCATCGGGCTGCGCTCCTACGGCCAGCGCGACCCCCTGGTCGAGTACAAGGGCGAGTCCTACAAGATGTTCCAGGAGCTGATGGCGAACATCGAGCGCGACTCCGTGCGCCTGTTCTACCGCGCCGAACTCGTGTCCCGACCGGCGCCGCCGCCGGCGCCCGAGCCGTCGCGCCTGCAGGCGCGGCACGACGAGGTCGGCTACCTGGGCGCCGGGCACGGCCCGGCGGGCGTCCCGGTGGACGAGGCCGTCGGCCCGCCGTCTCCGGCCGTGCCGCCGCCCGGATCCGAGCGGCCCCTCCAGCGGCAGGAGCCCCGGATCTCGCGGAACGACCCCTGCCCCTGCGGCAGCGGCAAGAAATACAAGAAGTGCTGCGGCCGGCTGGACGAGCGGTCGACGTGAGGAGACCTGCGTGAAGCTGATCATCGTCGAGTCCCCGGCCAAGGCCAGGACGATCGAGAAGTTCCTGGGCGAAGGCTACGCGGTGGCGGCCAGCTACGGTCACATCCGCGACCTGCCCGGCACCGCGGCCGAGATCCCCGCTTCCTGCCGCGACAAGCCCTGGGCCCGCCTGGGCGTGGACACCGACGACGGCTACCGGCCCGTCTACGTCGTCTCCAGCGAGAACGCGAAGCACGTCGCGCAGCTCAAGAAGCTGCTCAAGGGCGCCGACGAGCTGCTGCTGGCCACGGACGAGGACCGCGAGGGCGAGGCCATCAGCTGGCACGTGCTGGACGTCCTGCAGCCCGCGATCCCGGTGCGCCGGATCGCCTTCCACGAGATCACGCGGCACGCCATCCACGAGGCGCTGGCCCACCCGCGCGACCTGCACCTGGACCTGGTCCAGGCGCAGGAGAGCCGCCGCATCCTGGACCGGCTCTTCGGTTACACGCTCTCGCCGGTGCTCTGGAAGCGCGTGCGCACCAAGCTGAGCGCGGGGCGGGTGCAGAGCGCCGCGCTTCGCCTGCTCGTCGAACTGGAGGAGGCCCGGCTGCGCTTCCGCAGCGCCGAGTTCTGGGATCTCGAGGCGACCCTGGTCCCGGCCTCCGGCGAGCCCTTCGCGGCGCGCCTGACCTCCGTCGACGGGCAGCGCCTGGCCGGGAGCAAGGATTTCGACCCCGACACCGGCCGGCTCAAGCAGCCCCGCAACCGCCAGGGCGACGGCGGCGCCCGCGGGGTGCTGCAGCTCGACGGCGACCTGGCCCGGGAACTGGCCGCCGGCGCGGCCGAGGCGCTGCCCTGGCGGGTGGGGAACATCGAGCGCAAGGAGTCGCGGCGCCGGCCGAAGCCGCCGCTGACCACCTCGACGCTGCAGCAGGCGGCGAGCAGCCAGCTGGGCTTCACGCCCCGGCGCACCATGCAGATCGCCCAGAAGCTCTACGAGGGCGTGGACCTCGGCGCCGGCGAGCGCGAGGGTCTGATCACCTACATGCGCACCGACTCGCTGACGCTCAGCGAGGAGGCGCTGCGCGACGCCGCCGCGCAGATCCGCGCCGAGTTCGGCCCGGAATACACGCAGGGCCCGCGCCGCTACAAGACGGCGGCGAAGTCGGCGCAGGAGGCCCACGAAGCCATCCGGCCCACCGACCTGCGTCGCACGCCGGCGGCCGTCGCCCGCTGGCTGGACAAGGACGAGCGCGCCCTCTACGACCTGATCTGGCGCCGCACCCTGGCCAGCCAGATGACCGACGCCGTGGTGGACAGCACCGCCGTGGACCTGGCCGCCGTGGCCGCCGGCCGCAGCCTGATGCTGCGGGCGAACGGCTCGGTCGTGCGCTTTCCCGGCTTCCTGAAGGTCAGCGGCAAGGAGGACCAGGACACCCTGCTGCCCCAGCTCGAGACGGGCCAGTTCCTGGGGCGGCCCGGCGACGCCGCGGTCCTGCGCGCGCTCACGCCGACGCAGCACGTGACGACCCCGCCGGCCCGCTTCACCGAGGCCTCGCTCATCAAGCGGCTGGAAGAGGAGGGGATCGGGCGGCCCTCGACCTACGCGCCCACCATCTCCACCATCGAGCAACGCGAGTACGCGGTGAAGCGCAAGGGGGCGCTCGTGCCCACCTTCATCGGCATGGCGGTCATCCACCTCCTGCGCAAGCACTTCGACCACTACGTCGACCTGAAGTTCACCGCCCGCATGGAGGAGGCGCTCGACGGGATCGCGGCGGGCGAGGTGGACCGCGTGGATTTCCTGGACTCGTTCTACCGCGGCAGCGCGGCCGAGGGCCACGGCCTGGTGCGCGACGTCGACGAACAGCTCCCGCTGATCGACTACCCCGCCATCGACATCGGCGCCGATCCGGGGACCGGCGAGCCGCTCCAGGTGCGCATCGGGCGCACCTACGTCTACGTCCAGGCCGGCAACGGCGAGGGCGCCCGCCGAGCCACGCTGCCGGTGGACCTGCTGATCGACGAGCTGACCCCCGAGCGGGCCGCCGACCTGCTGGCCGCGCGCGAGCGGGCCGACGAGCCCATCGGCCGCGATCCTGACAGCGGTTTGAACATCTACGTGCGCACCGGTCCGTTCGGCCCGTACCTCCAGCTCGGCGAGGTCGTCGAGGACCAGCCCAAGCCCAAGCGGGTGAGCCTGGGCCGCGCCGCCGATCCCGCCGCGATCGACCTGCCGGCGGCGCTGCGGCTGCTGTCGCTGCCGAGGGTCGTCGGCGTCTGCCCGGAGACCGGGAAGCCGGTCCACGCCGGGCTGGGCCGCTTCGGACCGTACGTCGAGCGGGCGCGCGTCTTCGCGAGCATCGACAGCACCGAGGCGCTGTTCACGATCACGCTCGAGGTGGCGCTGCAGCGCATCCGGAACAAGAACCGCAAACCGGTCCTCAAGGAGATCGGGAACCATCCGGAAAGCGGCGCCCCCCTGCAGGTCATCCAGGGCCGCTACGGCCCCTACGTGAGCGACGGCAAGCACCACGCCACGCTGCGCGACGGGGAGGACCCGCTGGCCGTGACCCTGGAACAGGCCGTGGTCCTGATCGCCGCCGCGGCCGAGAAGAAGGGCCGCCGACCGGCCGGCCGCGCCCGCAAGACAACCACGAAGAAGACAACCACGAAGAAGTCGACCACCACGAAGACATCGACGAAAAAGGCTCCGGCCAAGAAAACGACCAAGAAGAAGACGACGACCGAGCAGGCGGCGATCAAGAAGACCCCGGCCAAGAAGCCACCGACCAAGAAGGCTCCGGCCAAGAAGGCCGCGGCCAAGAAGAAGGCGCCCGGGAAAGCGGCGCCCCCCAAGACCTCGCGATGAACCGCCGCCGGGTCCACGTGGTCGGCGGCGGCCTGGCGGGCTGCGAGGCGGCCCTCCAACTGGCCCGGCTGGGCGTGCCCTGCACGCTGCACGAGATGCGCCCGCTCCGCACCACGCCCGCCCACCGCACCGCCGACCTGGCGGAAATCGTCTGCTCCAACTCGCTCAAGAGCACCGAACCCGCCACGGCCTCGGGCCTGCTCAAGGCCGAGCTGGACCTGGCGGGGTGCCGGCTGCTCGAGGCCGCCCGCGGCGCCGCCGTGCCCGCCGGCGCGGCCCTGGCCGTGGACCGCGAGCGCTTCTCCGCGGCCGTCGCCGCGCTGATCGCCGACGAGCCCCTCGTCACGCTGGTCCGGGACGAGGTCGTGGACGTCGACGACGACCCCGCCGCGCGCTGGATCGTCGCGACGGGCCCCTTGACCTCGCCGGACCTCAACGCCGCGATCGCGCGGCGGACGGGCGGGGCGGGGCTGCACTTCTTCGACGCCGTCGCCCCCTCGGTGAGCCTGGAGTCGCTGGACTGCGACCGGCTGTTCCGCGCCGCGCGCTACGACAAGGGCGAAGCGGACTACTGGAACGCCCCCCTGGACCGCGAGGAGTACCGGTCCTTCTGCGCGGCGCTGGTCGCAGCCGAGCGCACCGAGGTGCACGACTTCGAGAAGTCCCTGCTCTTCGACGGCTGCCAGCCCGTCGAGGAGATCGCCGACACCGGTCCCGAGACGCTCGCCCACGGGCCGCTGCGCCCGGTGGGCCTGCGGCATCCGCGGACGGGCGAGCGGGCCCACGCCGTGGTGCAGTTGCGCCAGGAGAACGAGGCCGGGACCATCTACGGGCTGGTGGGCTTCCAGACGCGTCTGAAGCAGGGCGAGCAGCGTCGCGTCTTCCGGATGATCCCGGGACTGGAGCGCGCGGAGTTCGTGCGCTACGGGCAGCTGCACCGCAACCTCTACCTCGACGCGCCCCGCGTGCTGGACGCCCGCTTCGCCCTGCGCGGCGACGCGCGGATCCGCTTCGCCGGGCAGATCACGGGCGTCGAGGGCTACGTGGAGTCCATCGCTTCGGGCCTGACCACGGCCTGGCGCCTGGCGGCCGAACTGCGGGGGATCGACCTGCCGGACTGGCCGGACCGGACCCTGCTGGGGGCCCTGCTCGACGGGTTCCTGCGCGACGGGACGAGCCGTCGCTTCAGCCCGATGAACGCCAACTTCGGCCTGCTGCCGGTTGCGCCGGACGCCGCCCGCGGGCGGCGCGGTCGGCAGCAGCGCAAGGAGATCCTGGCCGAACGCTCGCTCGCGGCCCTGCGCGCGCATCTCGCCGAGCCCGCGGCGGCCGCGCTGCTGGCGTCGTAGCCGGGCGGCGCCGCGGCCCTGCTTGCCACCCCCGGGGGCCGATGGTAGATTCGCGGGGGAGGTGACCGTGGACCGCGTGCAGGAGTTCCGACGCCATCTGGCGGCCGAGAAGGGGAGCAGCCCGCGGACCGTGTCCGCCTACGGCCGCGACCTCGACGACTTCGTCGCCGACGCGCGCGCCGCCGGCCACCTGCCCGACGCGCCCGACGACGCCGACTGGCGCCGCCTCTTCGCCGAGCGCCCCGCCCTGCGCGACCACCTGGCCCAGATGCGTCGGCGCGGCCGCAGCAAGTCCACCATCGCCCGCCACCTGGCGGCGATCCGCGGCTTCGCCCGCTACCTGCACCTCGACGGGGTGCTGCCGGCGCTGCCGCCGGCCCTGTCCGGCGGCCGCACCGCGGCGGGCAGGGAGCGGCGCCTGCCGCGCGACCTCTCCGAGGAACTGGTCGAGGCCCTGCTGGCCCTGCCCGACACGACGACGCCCCGGGGCCGCCGCGACCGGGCGATCCTGGAGTCCGTCTACGGCCTGGGGCTGCGCCTCTCGGAGGTCGTCGGCCTGGACCTGGGCGACCTCGACCTGCCCGGCGAGCGCGTCCGCGTGCGGGGCAAGGGCGACAAGGAACGCCTGCAGCCCCTGCTGGGGGCCACCGCGACGGCGCTGCTGCAGCACCTCGAAGGCAGCCTCGACGGCGAGGGCCTGCTGGCGCTGCGCGACGGCACGCTTCGCGGAACCGACCGCACGCGGCCGGTGTTCGTCGCCCGTCACGGCCGCCGCATCGCGCACCGCACGGTGCAGGCGATGGTCGCGCGCCACGCCGGCGAGCTGGCCGGCCTGCGCGGCGTGTCGCCTCACACCCTGCGCCATTCCTTCGCCACCCACCTGCTCGACGGGGGCGCCGGCATCCGGGTGGTCCAGGAGCTGCTCGGGCACGAGCACCTGGCCACGACGCAGATCTACACCCACCTCTCCCGGGCCCGCCTGCGGGAGGAGTTCCGCAAGGCCCACCCGCGCTCCGAATGAGCGGCGGCCGGGAGAACCGGCCGGGACGGAGACCAGGATGAGACGACGCAGCACGACGGTGCTGGCGGTGCTGCGCGACGGCGCCGCGGCGATCGCCAGCGACGGGCAGGTGACCCTCGGCGCCACGGTCGTCAAGCACGGCGCGGTCAAGGTGCGCCGCCTGCTGGGCGGCAAGGTCCTGGTGGGCTTCGCCGGCGGCGCCGCCGACGCGCTCACGCTGTTCGAGGCGATCGAGGGCCACCTCGAGCGGTCGCGGGGCAACCTGCGCCGCGCCGCCGTGGAGATGGCCCGCCAGTGGCGGAGCGACCGGGTGCTGCGTCGGCTGGAGGCCATGCTGCTCTGCACCGACGGCGTCGACCTCTACACGATCTCGGGCAACGGCGACGTCATCGAGGGCGAGGAGGGCTGCGCCGCCGTCGGTTCCGGCGCGCCGTACGCGCTGGCGGCGGCCCGGGCCCTGCTGCGCCACACCGCGCTGCCGGCGGCCGGGATCTGCCGCGAGTCGCTGCGCGTGGCCGGCGAGATCTGCATCTACACCAACGACCAGGTCACCCTGCTGGAGCTCGGCGGGGGGGAGGACGACGCGTGACCCTGCAGTACGCGAGCGAAGCGTCGACGTGGTCCTGCCGGGCCATCGTCGCGCAGCTCGACCGCCACATCGTCGGGCAGGACCGGGCCAAGCGCGCGGTGGCGATCGCCCTGCGCAACCGCTGGCGACGCCTGCGGCTGCCGGCGGCGGCCGCCGCCGAGATCGTGCCCAACAACATCATCATGATCGGGCCCACCGGCGTGGGGAAGACCGAGATCGCGCGGCGCCTGTCGCAGCTGGCGGGCCTGCCCTTCCTGAAGGTCGAGGCCACCAAGTTCACCGAGAAGGGCTACGTCGGCCGCGACGTGGATTCGATGATCCGCGACCTCGTGGAGGTCGGCATCGCGCTGCTGCGCCGCCGCAAGGAGGACGAGCTGCGCGCCGACCTCGAGGCGGCGGTCGAGGAGAAGCTCATCGACCTGCTGTTCCCGCCCCTCGCGGCCGGCGGCGAGCCGGAGCGCGAGCAGCGCTGGCAGCGTTCGCGCGAGAAGATCCGCCAGCAGATCCGCGAGCGCGTGCTGGAGGAGAGCAGCGTCACGATCACGACCAGCTCGCAGCGCGTCCCGCTGGCCAACATCTTCACCGCGGCCGGGGAGGAGATGGACGCCTCGTTCGCCGACGGTCTCGGCTCGCTCTTCCCGAAGAAGACCCGCGAGAGCGTGATGACCGTCGCGCAGGCGCGCAAGGTGCTCTCCGACCAGGAGCTCGACCGCCGGCTCGACCAGGAGCAGCTGGCGCAGCAGGCCCTGGAGCTGGTGGAGCAGGGCGGCATCGTCTTCATCGACGAGATCGACAAGATCGCCTCGACCGGGCGCGGCGGGCACGGCCCGGACGTCAGCCGCGAGGGCGTCCAGCGCGACCTGCTGCCGGTCGTCGAGGGCGCCACCGTCACCACCAAGCACGGCCCGGTGCGGACCGACCACATCCTGTTCATCGCCGCCGGCGCCTTCCACATGAGCAAGCCCAGCGACCTGATCCCCGAGCTGCAGGGGCGCTTCCCCATCCGCGTCGAACTTGACCATCTGGCCGAAGAGCATTATCTGCGGATCCTGAGGGAGCCCGACAGCTCCCTGCTGAAGCAGTACCAGGCGCTCCTGGCGGCCGACGGCGTGACGGTGGGTTTCACCGACGGGGCCGTCGAGCGCCTGGCCGGCATCGCCATGGAACTGAACCGGCGCCTGGAGAACATCGGCGCGCGCCGGCTGCAGACCATCATGGCGCAGCTGCTCGACGACCTGCTCTTCGACGCCCCGGAGAACGCCGGCGGCCCGGTGACGATCGACGGCGACTACGTGGAGCGGCGCCTGGCCGGGCTGGTGCGCGACGAGGACCTGAGCCGCTACATCCTGTAACACGACACGCGAGCGCGCCGGCGTAGCCGGCCGCGAGGAGGCACGATGAGTCTCGGACAGAAGGACTTCCTCTCGATCCCCCAGCACACCCCGGCGGATCTGCGGCGGATCCTGGACCTGGCGAAGCAGCAGAAGCCCCTGGCCCGCCGCCACGAGCTGCCGCACTCGCACCCCAACCGCACCCTGGCCTGCGTCTTCGCCAAGCCCAGCCTGCGCACGCGCGTCAGCTTCGAGACGGCCATGATGCAGCTCGGCGGCAACTCCCTGTTCATCACGGACAAGGAGATCGGGATGGGCGTGCGGGAGTCCATCCACGATGTCGCCAAGGTGATGAGCCGCTTCGTCGACGCGATCATGATCCGCTGGTTCGACCACGGCGAGGTCGTGGAGCTGGCGCGCCACGCCGACGTCCCGGTCATCAACGGCTTGACCGACCTGCTGCACCCCTGCCAGGTGATGGGGGACATCCTGACCGTCGAGGAGCACCTCGGGACCATCGAGAACAAGACCGTGGTCATGGTGGGCGACGGCAACAACCTCGCCAACAGCTGGATCAACGCCGCCCGGCGCTTCCCCTTCAACTTCGTGCTGGCCTGCCCGCCGGGCTACGAGCCGGACCAGGGGATCATGGACGCCGCCGAGCAGGACGGCGCCTCCTTCTGCATCACGCACGACCCGCAGGAGGCCGTGGAGGGCGCCCACGTCATCTACAGCGACGCCTTCTACAGCATGGGCCAGGAGGCGGAGGCCGTGAAGCGCCGCGCCGACTTCGCGCCCTACCAGATCACCGCCGGCCTGCTGGCCGCCGCCGACCCCAAGCACATCGTGATGCACTGCCTGCCCGCCCACCGCGGCGAGGAGATCACCGACGAGGTCATGGACGGGCCGCACTCGGTGGTCTTCGACGAGGCCGAGAACCGCCAGCACGCGCAGCGGGCCATCATCGCCCTGCTGATGGCCTGACGGTGGCGCGCCGGCCGCACGACGCCGCCCGGAGGGCGGGGACCCTGGTCCCCGCCCTGCTGGCTTGCCTGGCCGCGGCCTGCGCCCAGATCGAGCCGCCGCGCGGCGGCCCCGAGGACCGCACGCCGCCGGTCCTGCTGGCCGTCAGTCCGGATTCCGGCGCCGTGGGCCTGAGGGGCGTCGACCGCCTGGAATTCACGTTCTCGGAGAAGGTCGAGCCCCGGCCGGCCCAACGCTTCCTGAAGCTGTACCCGCCGCTGGAGATCGCCAAGACGAAGTGGCACGGCCGCCGTCGGGCCGAGGTGCTGCTGCGCGACACGCTGCCGGCCGACGCGGTCGTGGTGGTGGAGATCCCCCGCGGCCTGCCCGACGCCCACCGCGTCGCCTCCGACCGTACGCGCCGCTACCCGATCGCCACCGCCGACAGCCTGCCTGCCGGCCGGGTCGAGCTGACCGCCGTCTACCACGACGGCGCGGCCCGCAACGCCGTGCTCGAACTGTACCCGGCCGAACCGGAGTCCCTGCCCTGGAACCGCCGGGAACTGGCCCACCGCGCCGAGGCGGACACCAGCGGTCGCCTCGCGGCGGAATGGCTCGCGGTGCCCGGCGGCCCCTGGGTGGCCCGGCTCTTCCTGGACGAGAACCACGACCTGCGCGCGGGGGAGGACGAGGCCCAGCGCCTGCTGCCGGGCACCTGCGCCACGACCCGGGAGGCGCCGCGCGCGTCCCTCGGCACGATCCGCCTCTTCGCGCCGCGCGATCCCGGCAGCGTGCGGGGCTTCTACCCGGCCGTGGCCGAGTCGGCGCGCGCGCTGTTCGGCTGGGTCGCGAAGGTCGCCGAGCAGGACACCGGCTTCGCGCCCGTGCACGCCGGCGCCGCCGCGCCGCCGCGACTGCGCATCTCGGCGGGCGACACCGCCGTCTGGGACCAGGCCGGCCCCGGCGCGGTCCGGGTCATCCTGTTCGCGGATCTCGACGGCGACAGCCTGCTGAGCGCGCTGCCGGACTCCAACGCGCTCGCCGACAGCGTGACCTGGAACTGGGAACCGTTCGCCGTCGCCGACTCGCTGACCGTGGAGCCGGGGATGCCCCTGCCGATCACGTTGCCGCCGGTGCCGGCGCTGGGGACCCCGTGCCTCGACGCTCCGCCGCCCCGCCCGACGGCGGCCGCGGCGCCAGACTCGCTGGCCGCAGCGCCTGCGGACTCGACCGCGACCGCGCCCGCCCCGGGCGATGCCGATGACCCCGCCCTCCGGGAGGAGCCGTGACGCACCGACTGCCCTTCGTGAAGATGCACGGCGCCGGCAACGACTTCATCATGATCGACGCCGCCGACCTCGTCCCCGGCGAGCCGCTCGACCGCGACCGCATCGCCGCGCTCTGCGACCGCCGCCGCGGCGTGGGCGCCGACGGCCTGATCGTGGTCGGCCCGGCGACCGGCGCCGATTTCGGCATGGCCTACTACAACAGCGACGGCGGCGAGGCGGCGATGTGCGGCAACGGGGCCCGCTGCGCCTTCGCCTTCGCCCGCGACCGCGGCCTCATCGATCGCGAAGGGACCTGCGCCACGGCGAGCGGCCCGCTGCGCGGCCGCTGCGAGGGCGACGGGCTGGTGAGCGTGGACCTGACGCCGCCGCGCGGCCTGGCGCTCGGGATCGCGGCCGCCGGCGATCATCCCTTCGGCGAGCTGCACCGCGCCGACACGGGCGTGCCGCACCTGGTGGTGCCGGTGGACGACGTCGACGCGGTGGATGTGCCGCTCTGGGGCGCCGCGCTGCGCCGCGACGCCGCCTTCGCGCCCGCCGGGACGAACGTCAACTTCGTCGCTCCCGCCGGCGACGCCTGGCGCCTGCGCACCTACGAGCGGGGCGTCGAGGCCGAGACCCTGGCCTGCGGCACCGGCGCCTCGGCCACCGCGCTCGTGCTGTGGAAGCTGGGACGCGCCGCCTCGCCGGTCGTCCTGTTGACAAGGGGCGGCGATCGGCTGACCATCGCGGTGACGCCGGACGGGGCGTCGGCGAAGCTGCGCCTGAACGGTCCCGCCGTCACGGCGTACCGCGGGGAGGTCGATGGGGATGTCTGAGAAGCGATTCCTGCCGCGGGGCGTCTACACCGCCCTGGTGACGCCCTTCCGCGACGGCGAGTTGGACAAGCCGGCCTGGGAGCGCCTGGTGGCGCGGCAGGTCGAGGCCGGGGTGGCGGGCCTGGTGCCGGTCGGCTGCACGGGAGAGGCGGCGGCCCTCGATCGCGCCGAACGCGAGTGGCTCGTGCGCGCCTGCGTGTCGGCGGCGCGGGGCCGCTGCGCCGTGGTGGCCGGCGCCGGCTCCAACGTCACGCGGACCACGATCGCCCAGACCCGCGACGCGGCCGCCTGGGGCGCCGACGCGGCCATGCTCATCTCGCCCTACTACAACAAGCCGCAGCAGCACGGGCTGATCGCCCACTACGGCGCCGTGGCGCGCGAAGTGGACCTGCCCCTGGTCCTCTACAACGTGCCCGGCCGCACGGCGGTCAACATCCTGCCCGCGACCGTCCGCGCGCTCGCGGCGGAGCCCAACGTCGTGGCGGTGAAGGAGGCCAGCGGCAACCTGGAGCAGATCGCCGAGGTCTGCGGCATCGCCGACCTGCAGGTCTTCTCCGGCGACGACGGCCTGAACCTGGACGTGTACGCCCTCGGCGGCGCGGGCACCGTCTCGGTCGTCAGCAACCTGCTGCCGCGCGCGCTGGTGCGCACCTGGGACGCCTGGAACTCCGGCGAGGCGCCGCGCGCCCGCGCACTCGCCGAGGCCGTGCGCCCCATCGTCGAAGCCTGCTTCCGGGAGACCAACCCCGTACCGGTCAAGGAGCTGCTGTCCCTGATGGGGCTCTGCACCCACGACCTGCGGCTGCCGCTGGTCCCGGCGCTGCCGGAGAACCAGGCCTGGCTGCGGCAGGTCCACGCGGGGCCGCTGGGCGCGCTCCTGGATGGGGAGGGGACATGATCGACGTCAGCGTCCACGGCGCCGAGGGGCGCATGGGCCGCCTGGTCACCGAGCTGATCGAGGGCACCGAAGGGTTCGCCCTGGCCGCCCTGCTGACCGAGGTCGGGCACGAGCGGCCGGTCGGCGCCTTCCACCCGCGCCTGCCGCTGACCCCCCAGGACCGGCTCGCCGAGGTCCACCCCCGCGGCGGCGTGATCGTCGACTTCTCGCTGGCGCCGGCGCTCGGCGGCCTGCTCGACGGCGCGGCGGCGACCGCGGCCCCCCTGGTGGTCGGGACGACGGGCCACGACGAGGACCAGCTGCGGCGCCTGCGCGCCTACGCGCAGACCCACGCGGTGGTGCACTCCAGCAACTTCAGCGTCGGGATCCCGACCCTGCGGCTGCTGCTGGAGAAGCTGGCCGAGGTGCTGCCGGAAGGCTTCATGCCGGCGCAGGTCGAGACGCACCACCGCCACAAGCAGGACCTGCCCAGCGGCACGGCGCGCGTGCTGGCCCGCACCTGGGAGGACCGTCGCGGCCCCGGCACCGTGCCCACCAGCAGCCTGCGCATCGGCGGCGTGACCGGCGAGCACACCTGGGTCTTCAGCGACGACGAGGAGACCCTCGTCCTGACGCACCGGGCCCACTCGCGCCGGGCGTTCCTGCGCGGCCTCGTGCCCGCGGTGCGCTACGCCGCGCAGGCGGGGCCGGGGCTGGTCACGATGGAGGACGTCCTGGGCGCGCCGCGACGAGGTTCGCCGGCATGAAGAAGTCGGGACCCCTTGGAGGGGGTCCCGTCTGGAAGCGGAGCGGCAAGGCGCCGGGCGGATCCCTACTTGGCCAAGCGGAGCCCTATTTGGCGTAGAGGGCGGCCATGCGGGCCTTGAGGCGGGAAGCGCGCTGCTTCGGGATGACGCCCTTGCGGGCCTGGACATCCAGCATGCTGTAGATGGCGCTGAGGGCTTCGGGCGTCTTCTCGGCCACCGGGGCCGCGGCGCGGAAGTTCTTCAGCTCGGTGCGCATCTCGCTGCGGTTCTGGCGGTTCACCAGCCGCTGGCGGGCGCTCGTCTTCATGCGCTTCTTACAACTCTTGTGATGCGGCAACGTCGGACCTCCTTCGGGACAACCGACAGAAATTAGCAGGGACCCTCGCCGATGTCAAGTCGCGACCCGGAAAACGACGACCGCAAGGTCCTGCGGGAACGCCTGGCGGGCCTGCCGGATTCCCCGGGGGTGTACCTCCACAAGGACGCCCAGGGCAAGGTGCTGTACGTCGGCAAGGCGGTGCGCCTCTCGGCCCGGGTGCGGTCCTATTTCCAGGACACCGACAAGGACCCCAAGACCGCCCAGCTGGTGCGCCGGATCGCCGATGTCGACTACATCGTCACCCGCGGCGAGACCGAGGCCCTGGTCCTGGAGGACCAGCTCATCAAGGAGTACCGCCCCCGCTACAACATCCGCCTGAAGGACGACAAGCGGTACCCTTACCTGCGCATCACCCTGCAGGAGCCCTTCCCCCGGGTCGAGGTGGTGCGCCGCCTCGCGGACGACGGCTCCCGCTTCTTCGGCCCCTACACCAGCGTGCGGGCCATGCGCGAGACGCTCCAGCACGCCCTGCGCATCTTCCAGGTGCGCACCTGCGAGTTGGACCTGCCGCGTCAGACCGTGCCGCGCCCCTGCCTGGACTGGCAGATCGGCCGCTGCAGCGCGCCCTGCGTCGGCTACGACGACGCGGTCGCCTACCGGCGCAAGGTCGCGGCCCTGGTCCGGTTCCTGGACGGGGAGGACGCCTCCCTGGTCGCGGAGCTGAAGGCCGAGATGGCCGACCACGCCGCCGCCCGCCGCTACGAGGAGGCCGCCCGCGTCCGCGACCGGCTGCGGGTGCTGGAGACCACGCTGGGGGCGCTGAGCCCCATCCACGGCCTGAGCGGCGACCTCGACGCCTGCGCCGTGGCCCGCGACGGCGCGCGGGCCTGCGGCATCGTGCTGCGGATCCGCCGGGGCCGGGTGATGACCAGCCACGAGTTCCACCTCGAGGACCGGCTCGAGAGCGGGACGCCCGCCTTCCTGGAGCAGCTGCTGCGCGAGTACTACCCGCGCGCCGGCGACCTGCCCCCGCTGGTGCTGCTCGACCACGACCTCGACGATCGCGAGGCCTGGACCGCGCGACTGACCGGCCTGCGCGGCCGGCCGGTGAAGCTGGCCCGGCCGCGGCGCGGCCCGAAGCACGAGGCCGTCGCCATGGCCGCGGCCAACGCCCTGCACAAGCTGGAAGCGCGCCGGCTGAAGGACCTGACCGCGCCCCGCCGCGCCGCGCCGGAACGGAGCGCGGCGCTGCAGGCGGCCCTCGACCTGCGCGCCCTGCCCGAGACGATCGAGTGCTTCGACATCTCCAACTTCCAGGGGCGCGAGACCGTCGCCTCCCTCGTCTACTTCCGCGACGGCCACCCGCTGAAATCCCGCTACCGTCGCTTCCGCATCCGGACCGTCGACGGCATCGACGATTTCGCGTCGATGCGCGAGGTGCTGCGCCGCTACTACGCGCGCCTGCTCGAGAAGGGTCTGCCGCCGGCCGACCTGGTCCTGATCGACGGCGGCGCCGGCCAGGTGAGCGCCGCCCGCGCCGCGCTCACGGAGCTGGGATTGCACGCCGTGGAGCTGATCGGCCTGGCCAAGCGCGAGGAGCTCATCGTGCGCGAGCGCGGCCTGCCGCCCCTGAAGCTGCCCCGCACCAGCGGGGCGCTGCAGCTGCTGCAGCAGGTCCGCGACGAGGCGCACCGCTTCGCCATCACCTACCACCGCCTGCTGCGCGAGCAGCGCACCACCGGTTCGGTGCTGGACGCCGTGCCGGGCATCGGCCGGGTGAAGAAACTGTCCCTGCTGCACCACTTCGCGTCGGTGGACGACATCCGGCGCGCGTCGGCGCAGCAGCTCTCCGAGGTGCGCGGGCTCGGCGCCGCGGACGTCGAGCGCCTGCTCTCCTTCTTCGCCGCCGAGCGCCGGGAGGGTGCGTGAGCCGCGCCTGGGACGACGCCCTCGCCGCCTTCCTGGCCCACGCCTCGGCGGAGAAGGGGCTGGCCGCCGGCACGCTGGAGGCGTACGCCCGCGACCTGCAGTCCTGGCGCGCCTGGGCCTGCGAACACGAGCTGCCGGACCCGGCCCAGGCCGGCACCTCCGCCCTGCGGTCGTTCCTGCTGGACACCGCCGATCGCCTGGGTCCCCGCTCGCGCGCGCGGCTGGTCTCGACCCTGCGCTCGTTCCACCGCTTCCTGGCCGCGGAGGGGCTCGCCGCCGGCGACCCCACCCTGCTGATCCTGGCGCCGAAGATCGGGCGCAAGCTCCCGGTCGTCCTGTCCGGGCCCCAGGTCGGGGCGCTGCTGGAAGCGCCGCCCGCGAACGAGCCCGCCGGCCTGCGCGACCGGGCCGTGCTGGAGATCCTCTACGGCTGCGGCCTGCGCGCCAGCGAGCTGTGCGGGCTCGACGTGACCGACCTCGACCGCCGCGACGCCTCGCTGCGCGTGCGGGGCAAGGGCAGCAAGGAACGCCTGGTGCCGGTCGGCCGCCCCGCGCTCGACGCCGTCGCCGCCTGGCTGGCGCGGGGGCGTCCGGAGATGCCCGGCCGCAAGCCCTCGGCGGCCCTGTTCGTCAACGCGCGCGGCGGACGCCTCTCGCGCGTCGCGGTCTGGGGTCTGGTCAAGCGCTGGGGGACGGCCAGCGGCGCGCCCGAGTCGCTCACGCCCCACGTGCTGCGCCACACCTACGCCACGCACCTGCTGGAGGGCGGCGCCGACCTGCGCGTGGTGCAGGAGCTGCTCGGCCACGCCGCCATCACCACCACCGAGATCTACACCCACGTCGACCGGGCCTTCGTGGCCGAGGCCTACCGCAGCGCCCACCCGCGGGCGCGGCGGCGTCGGCTTTGACAGGCACCGCCGCCGATGGTACTGTAGCCCCTCGCTCGCCCGCCTGCGGGCCGACCGGCCCGGCGGCAGCCGGGTCGCGAATCCGGACCACGCTCCCGAGGAACCCATCCGTGACCAAGAAGATCATCCTCAGCGGCAACCGTCCCACCGGGCGCCTGCACTGGGGCAACTACACCGGCGCGCTGGAGAACTGGATCCGCCTGCAGGACGAGTACGACTGCTACTTCATGGTGGCCGACTGGCACGTCCTGACCACGGCCCTGGACAAGTCGCACGAGATCCGCGACAACTCCCGCGAGATGATCCTGGACTGGCTCGGCGCCGGGCTCGACCCGGACCGCTCGGTGCTGTTCGTGCAGTCCTCCATCAAGGAGCACGCCGAGCTGTACCTGGTGGCCTGCATGCTGATCTCCCTGGGCCGGCTGGAGCGCAACCCGACGTTCAAGGAGCAGGTGCGCGACCTCGACCTCGCCGGCGAGATCAGCTTCGGCCACCTGGGCTACCCCGTCCTGCAGGCCGCCGACATCCTGGCCTACCGCGCGCACGCCGTGCCGGTGGGGGAGGACCAGCTGCCGCACCTCGAGCTGTGCCGCGAGATCGCGCGGCGCTTCAACCACCACTTCGGCGAGCTCTTCCCGGAGCCCGAGGGCCTGGTCACGAAGTTCGGGCGCTTCCCGGGCACCGACGGGCGCCGCATGAGCAAGTCGCTGGGCAACGCGGTGGAGATCGCCGCCCCGCCCGAGGAGATCCGCGCGAAGCTCAAGACCGCGTTCACCGACCCGCAGCGCCTGCGCCGCAGCGACCCCGGCAACCCCGACGTCTGCGCCGTCTACACGTGGTACCAGAAGTTCCTGCCCGGCGAGGCGGACCAGACCGCCGCCGAGTGCCGCAGCGCCGAGCGCGGCTGCGTCGACTGCAAGAAGCGCCTGGCCGACGGCGCGATCGCCTACTTCGAACCCCTGCGCGAGCGGCGCGCCGGGTACGAGAGCCACCCGAACCGCGTCGCCGAGATCGTGGACGCCGGCTGCGCCCGCGCGCGAGCCGCCGCCGCCGAGACCCTGGCACGCGTCCGCGACGCCATGGGCGTCGGGTAGGAGGCCCCGTGCAGGATCCCGCCGCCACGCCCGAGACCGCGCTGCCGCCCGCCGGCGCCCCCATCTCCTGGGAGCTGCCGCCGGAGCTGGAGTACTTCCACACGAGCGAGGCCTACCGTGTCGACCTGCCCGACTTCAACGGTCCCCTGGATCTGCTGCTCTACCTGATCCAGAAGGACGAGATCGACGTCTACGACATCCCCATCGCGCGGATCACCGAGCAGTTCCTGGCCTACCTCGAGATCATCCAGGCCCTCTCGCTCGACACCGCCGGGGACTTCCTGGTGATGGCGGCGACCCTGCTGCGCATCAAGGCCCGCCTGCTGCTGCCCACGCCGCCGCAGGACGAGGAGATCGACGAGGAGGACCCGCGCGCCGAGCTCGTGCGCCGCCTGCTCGAGTACAAGCGCTACAAGGAGATGGCGGCCAGCCTGCAGGCGCTCGAGCGCGACCGCAGCCAGCTGCACCTGCGCCAGCTGCGCTACCCCTTCCTGCGCGAGAACGCCGAGCCGCCGCAGCTGCGCCTCGGCATGTTCGAGCTGCTCAGCGCCCTGAGCGAGGTCTTCGACCGCGTCAGCAAGGAGCTGGTCCACAACGTCGTGCGCGAGGTCTTCACGGTCGCGGACAAGGTCCGGCTGATCCGCAGGCGGCTGGCCGAGGAACGCACCGTCCGCTTCGACGACCTGTTCCGCGACGACGCCATCAAGATGGAGGTCGTGGTGACCTTCATCGCCATTCTGGAGCTCGCCAAGCGCAACCTCGTGCGCATCGTGCAGACCGAGGTCAACGGCTCTATCTGGGTCCAGCCGGCGCCCGGCGCGGATTTTTCCGCGGACGGGGAGACCTGGGACGAGCAGGCCGCGAGCGACGACGACGGCGAGGGGCATGAGCAGGCGGCGGGCCGGGCGCCCGACGCCGCGGAGGCCAGCGCATGAAGCAGGATCTCGAAGCGCTCCTGTTCGCCACCGACACCCCCCTGGGCGCGGCCCGGCTCAAGCCCCTGTTCCCCGGGGCCGAGGCGAAGGATTTCCGCGAGGCGGTCGACGCCCTCAACGCCGAGTACGAGCAGCAGGGGAGGGCGTTCACGGTCGTGGAATTCGGCGGCGGCTGGCAGCTGGCCTCGCGCCCGGAGTACGCCGGGCTGATCCAGCAGCTCTACCGCGGCCGGCGCTTCGTGCGCCTGTCGCAGGCGGCGCTGGAGGTGCTGGCGGTCATCGCCTACCGCCAGCCGGTCACGCGCATGGAGATCGAGGAGATCCGCGGCGTCCAGGTCAGCGGCGTGCTGGCGACCCTGGCGGAGCGCAACCTGATCACCGTGGCCGGCCGCAGCGACAGCGTCGGCAACCCCATCCTCTACGGCACGACCCGCGAGTTCCTCAACCACATGGGCATCAAGGGCCTGCACCAGCTGCCCCCCCTGCCCGAGCTCGCCGGCATCATCGGCGATCGCGAAGAGATCAAGCGCTTCGCGCAGCAGCTCGGCGAGGAGATCACCGACGAGGACTTCGAGACCGTCGCCATCCGCGGCGACGAGATCCTCGTGGTGGCCGCGGACGCCGGCGACGCGGCGACGGACGTCGCCGACGACGGGCCGACGGCCGATGTGCCCGGTGAAGATGAACCCTGCGAACCGGACATTGCCGAGGCCCATGACGCCTGACGACGACGCCCAGCGCCTGAACCGCTTCCTGGCCCGCGCGGGGTTCGGCTCGCGACGTTCCGTCGAGACGCTGATCGCCGACGGCCGCGTGCGCATCGATGACGAGGTCGCCGCCAGCCCGGGCTGCCGCGTGGCGCCGGGGTCCCGCGTCACGGTCGACGGGAAGGTCGCGGCCTGGCCCACCGCCTGGCGCGTGCTGGCCCACCACAAGACTCTCGGCGTCGTCACCAGCCTGCGCCAACAGGGCCGGGCGCCCTGCCTCGCGGGGGTCGCCGCCGCCGCCGGATTCGGCCCCGGGCTGGTCCCCGTCGGCCGCCTTGACGCCGACACCACCGGCTTGCTCATTTGGACCGACGACGGCGACCTGGCGCAGGCCCTGCTTCGCCCCCGCCGCCAGGTCTGGAAGCGCTACGAGGTGCGGCTCGCCGCGGCCCTGCCGCCGTCGGCGCGGCCACGCCTCGCCGACGGCGGGATCATGCTCGACGGGCACCCCTGCCTGCCGGCCCGCCTGCACCCGCCGGGCCGCGACCCGCGCCGCTGGATCCTCGAGATCCAGGAGGGACGCAACCGCCAGGTGCGCCGGATGTTCGGCGCCGTGGGGGCGACGGTCCTGGGGCTGCACCGCACGGCGATCGGGCCGGTCACGCTCGGGGACCTGGCGCCGGGGAAGTTTCGCGAACTGACGACCGGGGAGATCGCGGCCCTGCGTGCCGCCGCCGACGGCGGTCCCTGAACGGGCCGGACACGCCACGCACGGACGAGGAGGAATTCATGGACTACACGCGCCTGTTCCGTCCCGGGATCCTCGCCACCCGCCCCTACTCGCCCGGCAAACCCATCGGCGAGGTCCAGCGCGAACTCGGCCTGGACAGCGTGATCAAGCTCGCCAGCAACGAGAACCCCGAGGGGCCGCTGCCGTCGGTCGTCGCCGCGGTCCGCGAAGCCGCCGCGGAGCTGAACCGCTACCCCGACGCGGCCTGCCACGACCTCGGCCTGGCCCTGGGCGCGGACCTGGGCCGGGACCCGTCCTGGCTGCTCTTCGGCAACGGCTGCAACGAGATCATCGACATGTTCATCCGGGCCCTGGTGTCCCCCGGGGAGAACGTGGTCTTCGGCCACCCGAGCTTCATCGTCTACCCGCTGACCTGCGCGGTGCACTTCGAGTGCGGCCGGCCGGTCCCCCTGCGCGACGACCGCCACGACCTGCCGGCGATGGCGCGCGCCGTCGACGGCAAGACCAAACTGGTCATCGTCTGCAACCCGAACAACCCGACCGGGACCTACAACACGGCGGACGAGTTCCGGGCCTTCCTGCGGGACGTCCCGTCCGATGTCATCGTCCTGGTGGACGAGGCCTACGTCGAGTTCGTCACGGCGCCCGACTACCCCCGCACGCTGGAACTGCTCGACGCCCATCCGAACCTGGTGATCAACCGGACCTTCTCGAAAATCCACTCGCTCGCCGGCTTGCGGGTGGGCTATGCTGTGGCGCATCCCGGCCTGATCGCCGAGCTGCACAAGACCCGGGAACCGTTCAACGTCAACGCGTTGGCCCAGGTCGCGGCGATCGCGGCGCTGCGGGAGAAGACGGAGACCGCGGCCCGGGCCGCACGCAACCGCGCCCAGCTGGAGCAGCTCGCCGCCGGGCTCGCGGCCCTCGGCCTCGAGGTGACGCCGTCGCAGGCCAACTTCCTGCTGGTGCGGGTGCCGGGGAACGCGACGATCGTGACCCGGGAACTGTTGAGCCGCGGCGTGATCGTGCGCCCGATGAACGCCTTCGGCCTGGGCGAGGGCGCGATCCGCATCAGCGTGGGCCTGCCCGCGGAGAACCGGCGCTGCCTCGAAGCGCTCAAGGAGATCCTGGCGTGAGTTCCGATCCGCAGCTGAAGCCGTTGCGGCCCGCCGACGTGGACCGCTACCCGCGCAGCGGCCGCGCGCCGGGCCAGGACACGACGCTGGTCAGGGTGGGCGCGGCCGTCTTCGGCGGCCGGCGCCTGGTGGTGGCCGCGGGCCCCTGCGCCGTGGAACCGAGCGGGTCGCTGCTGACCACCGCCGCGGCGGTGCGCGACGCCGGCGCGACCGTCCTGCGGGCGGGCGCCTACAAGCCCCGCACGTCCCCCTACGACTTCCAGGGCCTGGGCCGCGAGGGGCTGGCCCTGCTGGACGAGGCCCGGGCCGCGACCGGCCTGCCGGTCGTCACCGAGGTGCTCGACCCGCGCGACGTCGACGCCGTGGCCGCCGTGGCGGACATGCTGCAGATCGGCAGCCGCAGCGTGCAGAACGTGCCGCTGCTGCGCGAGGTCGGCCGCAGCGGCAAGCCGGTCCTGCTGAAGCGCGGCATGATGACCACGGTGCACGAGTGGCTCAGCGCCGCCGAGTACGTGCTGTCGGCCGGCGGCCGCGACCTCGTGCTGTGCGAGCGGGGGATCCGCACCTTCGAAGACGCCACGCGCAACACCCTCGACCTGAACACCGTCGTGCTGCTGAAGCAGCGCACGCACCTGCCGGTGATCGTCGACCCCAGCCACGCCTGCGGCGACGCGAACCTGGTCGCGGCGCTCTGCCGCGCCGCCGTCGCGGCGGGCGCCGACGGCCTGCTGATCGAGGTGCACGTCGACCCGCTGCAGGCCCTGAGCGACGGCGACCAGTCGCTGGACCCCGCCGCCTTCCGCGCCGCCATGACTGCCTGCCGGGCCGTGGCCGCGGCCGTGGGCCGTGAGATCTGACCCGGGGCGCGGCCCCGGCGCCCCCGCCCATCTCGTGCCTGTTCCCGAGCTCGACGAGCCCGATCCCTGCGGCCCGCAATCCTACGGCCCCGTGCCGCCCGACACCGTCGTCGCCATCGACGGCCCCGCCGGCTCCGGCAAGTCCACGACCGCCCGCGCCCTGGCCGACCGGCTCGGCCTGCTCTACGTGGATTCCGGCGCCATGTACCGCGCCCTGACCTGGGCCGCCGCCGCCGCCGGCGTCGACCCGGACGACGAGGCGTCCCTGCTGCGCCTGCTCGACGGCGCCGACCTGACCCTGCGCTCGAGCCGCGGGGAGACCGCCGTCTTCTGGGACGGGCGCGACATCTCCGCCGCGGTGCGCACCCCCGAGATCGAGGCCCGGGTCTCGGCCGTCTCGGCCCACGCCTCGGTGCGGGAGCGGATGGTCGCGCGCCAGCGCGCCATGGGCCGACGCCAGGGCGTGGTCATGGAGGGGCGCGACATCGGGACGGTGGTGTTCCCGCTGGCCTCGGCCAAGATCTACCTGGACGCCACCCTGGAAGCCCGCGCCGAGCGTCGTCTGCGGCAGCACCGCCGCCGCGGCCTGACGGTGGATCGGGGGGAGGTCCTGCGCGAGGTGGAGGCCCGCGACCGTCGCGACAGCGAGCGCGCCGCGAGCCCCCTGCGCATCCCGCCGGACGCGGTGGTCATCGACAACAGCGCGTTGTCGCTCGAGGACCAGCTCGAGGCCACCGAGGCCGCGGTGAGGCGCCTGCTGGCGTACCGGCGGCCGGCTGCCGCCGGCCGGGAGGGCGAGCTGTCCCTGCGCTACCGGATCGCCTTCGCCGTCTTCGGTTCCGTGGGCCGCTTCACCGGCCTGCGGGTCATCGGCCGCGAGCACGCGAACCTGCAAGGCTGCATCCTCGCGCCCAACCACGTCAGCAACTGGGACCCGCCCATCCTGGGCGCGGCCCTGTCCGGCAAGAACCACATCCGCTCGATCGCGAAGGAGGAACTCTTCCGGCTGCCGCCGTCGGCCCTGCTCTACCGGTTCCTCTATTCGATCCCCATCAAGCGCAACATCTACGACACCGCGGCTTTCGACCGCGCCGCGCAGGTCCTGGCCGATGGCCAGAATCTCCTGTTCTTCCCGGAGGGGATGCGACGCGTCTACGGCGAGCCCGGCCCGGTCCGCAACGGGCTGGGGCTGCTGATGCAGCGCACCGGGGCGCCGACCGTCCCGATCTTCCTGCGGGGCACGCTGGCCCCCCAGCCCGGGGGAGGCCCGCGGGCGCCCCTGGAGGTCTCCCTGGTCCCGCCCATCCGGCTGCACGCCCTGCCCGTCCTGGGACGGCGCCTGGAACCGCGGGCGCTCAGCCGCGAGATCGGCCGGCTCTTCGAAGCGATCTACCGCGAGATGCAGGAGCGGTCCGCCGAGCGCCACCCCTTCACCGACTGGGAGCGGGAGGCCACCGAGCGCGTCCGCGCCGCCATCCAGCGCAAGGAGGCCCGGACCTTCCGCAACCGGCGCCCCCTGTAGCCGCCCTGGCGGCCCGTCGCCGCCCTTGCCAAAATCGCCCCCGGCGTGTATATTCCGCGACATGCCCGGCTGATCGCCGGGTAAATCCGTCTTTTAGGAGGAACCACACAATGAGTCCCAACCCCAACTCGGGGGGTTCGTTTGCACGCCATTCGAACTCTTCCGGATCCGACCGTCCCCTGCCGTCCCGCAAGTGGCGCGAGGAGCAGGACGACGACTACCCGGCCGCCCGGGTCCCGGCCACGCCGAAGCTGACCACCGAATTCGACGCCTCGAGCATCGTCAACCGCGACTATGACGACGACGGCGACGCGGCCAACTTCGACATGCTGGCGCTGCTCAACCAGTACGAGCAGACGCTCAACGAGATCCAGGAGGGGCAGATCCTCCAGGGCACCGTGGTCGAGGTGCGCGAGAACGAGGTCCTGCTCAACATCGGCTTCAAGAGCGAGGGCGTCATTCCGATCGAGGAATTCGGCACCACGCAGATCAAGGTCGGCGACACCTTCGACGTGTTCCTGGAGCACCTCGAGGACCAGGACGGCCTGGTCGTGCTGTCGAAGGAGCGGGCGGACTTCCTGAAGGTCTGGGACAAGATCAAGCAGGCGCACGAGAACGGCGAAGTCGTCAAGGGCGTCGTGGACCGCCGCATCAAGGGCGGCCTCGTGGTGAAGCTGTGGGACGTCGACACGTTCCTGCCCGGCTCCCAGGTGGCCCTGCGGCAGGTGCCGGATCTGGACCAGCTGATCGGCAAGGAGATCGACTGCCAGATCATCAAGAAGAACAAGCGGCGCCGCAACGTCGTGGTCAGCCGCCGCATCGTGCTCGAGCGCGAGCGCGAGGAGAAGAAGAAGAACCTGATGTCCGAGCTCGACAAGGACCAGGTCCGCAAGGGCATCGTGAAGAACATCACGGATTTCGGCGCCTTCGTGGACCTCGGCGGGATCGACGGGCTCCTGCACATCACCGACCTGTCCTGGGGCCGCGTCAAGCACCCCAGCGAGGTCGTCAATATCGGTGACGAGATCCAGGTCAAGATCCTGGACTTCGACCGCGACCGCGAGCGCATCTCCCTGGGCCTCAAGCAGCTGCAGAACTACCCGTGGGAGAACGTCGAGGCCAAGTACCCCGAGAAGGCCATCGTCCAGGGCAAGGTCGTCTCGATCACCAACTACGGCGCCTTCGTGGAGCTGGAAGAGGGCATCGAGGGCCTGATCCACATCAGCGAGATGTCCTGGACCCGTCACATCAAGCACCCGAGCAAGATCCTGTCCATCGGCGACGACGTCGAGGTCATGGTCCTGAAGATCGACAAGGGCAACGAGAAGATCTCCCTCGGCCTGAAGCAGACCGAGCAGGACCCCTGGCTGTCGCTCAACGAGCGCTACCCGGTGGGGACGATCATCGAGGGCCGCGTGCGCAACCTCACCGACTTCGGCGCCTTCGTCGAGGTCGAGGAGGGCATCGACGGCCTGGTCCACATCTCCGACATGTCGTGGACCAAGCGGGTCCGCCACCCGAAGGAGATCGTGCGCAAGGGCGACCTGGTCCAGGTGCAGATCCTGGACATCGACGCCGAGAAGCGCCGGATCAGCCTGGGCATCAAGCAGCTCCAGGACAACCCCTGGCCGACGCTCGCCGAGGACTACCCGGTGGGCCGCCAGGTCGAGGGCAAGGTCATCCGCATGCTGGACCACGGCATGGTGGTGGAGATCGGCAACGACATCGAGGGATTCGTTCCGGTCGGCCACCTGGCCATCCCGAAGCTGGACAAGCCGCAGTTCTTCTTCCACGAGGAGGAGGCGCTGCCGATGCACGTCATCAAGATGGACGCCGAGAACCGGCGCATCGTCCTGTCGGTGGCCGAGTTCTACAAGGACCAGCCGCGCGACACCCTCGAGGCCTACATCGCGGCCCACCCGCGTCGTGACGACGTTGTGGAGACCGAGATCGACCCCGAGGGCGCCGACGAGTACGCCGACGCCGCCGTGGACATCCCGGCGTCGCCGATCGGCGACCTCGACGGGGTGGGCGGGGACGCCTAGCCGGCCCCGCAACGGACCGGTCGGGGCATGCGATGGGGGTGGCGCCTAGCCACCCCCTTCTCCCATCCGGCCGCGCGCCGGACCCGATGCAAGGAGCGACGCAGTCATGGACGGCCGGGACCGACCGCAACGGCGCGTGCGCGTGGCGTTCCACACGCTCGGCTGCCGGCTCAATCGCTACGACACCGAGACCATGATGGCCGGCCTCGGCGACGGCGCGGCCCGCGGCCTCGCGTGCGAGATCGTCGATTGGGACGGGCCCGCCGACGTCTACGTCCTGAACAGCTGCACCGTCACCGCGCGCGCCGACCGGAAGGCCCGCCAGACCCTCCGCGAGGCGCGACGGCGCAACCCCGCGGCGAAGGTCGTCGTCACCGGCTGCTACGCCCAGGCCCAGCCGGCGGCCCTGTCCGCGCTCGCGGGCGTCGACGGCGTGTTCGGCACCGGCGAACGCGACGCCATCGCGGACTGGCTGCCCCGGCTGCTGGCCGCCGACGGCCCGCTGGTCGAAGTCGGCGCGCCGGAAGGGTCCGCGGGACCGCCACGAGCGGCGCACGCGAGACCGCTCGTCGCCGAACGCACCCGCGCCCAGGTCAAGATCCAGGACGGCTGCGACCTGCGCTGCGCCTACTGCCTGGTCTGGCGCGCGCGGGGCCGTTCCCGTTCCCGCGCCCCGGACGCGATCGCGCGGGAGATCGCCGCCCTGCGGGAGCGCGGCGCCCCCGAGGTCGTGCTCTCGGGCGTCCACCTCGGCGCCTTCGGCCGCGACCTCGCGCCCCGGACCTGCCTGACCGACCTGCTGGCGTCGTTCCTGGAGCGGTTCCCCGACCTGAAGGTGCGCCTGGGCAGCCTGCATCCCGACGAGCTGGGGGCGCCGCTGCTGGACCTCTTTGCCGACCGCCCCAACCTGCAGCCTTACCTGCACCTGTCCCTGCAGAGCGGCGCCGACGCCGTGCTGCGGCGGATGCGACGCCCCTACGCCGCCGCCGCCGTCGTCGGCGCGATCGGGGCCGCGGTGGCCGCGCGTCCCGGAATCGGCCTCGGCGCCGACGTGATCGCCGGTTTCCCGGGCGAGACCGACGCGGAGTTCCAGGCGACGCTCGACCTGGTCGCCGCGGCGCCCCTGGCCTACCTGCACGTCTTCCCGTTCTCGTCCCGGCCCGGGACGCCCGCCGCCGCGATGACGCCGCTGCCGGCGGCGGTGGTGCGCGAGCGCGCCGCCCGCCTGACGGAGGTCGGCCGCGATCTGCAGCGACGCTTCGAGGACGAGCTGGTCGGCACCTGGCAGGAGGCGATCGTGGAGTCCCCCCGTCGCGCGGACGGCTGGCTGCCGGCCACGACCGGCAATTTCGCCACGGTCCTGGTGCCGGGCGATCGGGAGCCCGGCGACCGCATCCTGGTGCGCCCGGAGGGTCGGCGCGGGGATCTGCTCTACGCCACGGCGGTCCGGAGCGATGCGGCGGCAGCCGTCGCGGGAAGGGGAGTCCGATGACCGACGAGCGGGCCGGCGTCCGGGTCCACATCGAGACCTACGGCTGCCAGATGAACGCCTACGACACCTCGGCCATCCACGGCATCCTGGCCGCCCGCGGCTACGGCCGCGCCGATTCGCCCCTGGAGGCCGACGTCGTCCTGCTCAACACCTGTTCGGTGCGCGACCTGGCCGAGCACAAGATCCTCAGCCGCATCGGCGAGCTGCGCAGCCTGCGCCGGCGCGGCCTGGCCGGCGCGGACATCATCGGCGTCTGCGGCTGCATGGCCGA
>Ga0172375_10001061_pt1 | contig 44594 bp, 35 predicted proteins | sample LakKiv1m_FD_114537 | JGI IMG/M metagenome (GOLD analysis project Ga0172375, IMG submission 114537) | Freshwater microbial communities from Kabuno Bay, South-Kivu, Congo - kab_092012_11.1m | ecosystem: Environmental > Aquatic > Freshwater > Lake | place: Democratic Republic of the Congo... | reverse complement strand
GAGAGGTTCAGTCGGTCTGTGGAAGAAGAAGGGGTTAATATCGTAACGAATGGTTATTTTTTGTCCCATGACGGCTCTTCTTATGCGGCTCCTCGAGTTGCTGGTTTGATGTACCAGGCTTTAAGAGCCAATCCTAGCGTTAGCCCACAGAAGATCGCAGCTTTCATTACGGACTTTGCAAAAGATTTTTCTATCCCAGGGCCTCATCAGCAACAGCTTAAAGGCTGGCTTGATCTTGAGCCGCAAGCTCCGATCTGGCAGGTTGTGCCGTTTATGCCTTCTACGATGCCCCTTCCGTTAATTCCTTAAGATATTTGCACGAATAGGTTTTTTTTGAGAGAATGAAAGCCATGACTTTCGCATCTTCTAAAAGTTTTCCAGAACTCGTGGCCCCGGCCGGAGATTGGGCAAGTTTGCGCGCGGCAGTTTCTGCTGGCGCGGATGGGGTCTACTTTGGCGTCCAAACACTTAACATGCGCCATGAGGCATCAAATTTTGATCTGCTTGAGATCAAGAAGGTCATGAAATTCTTGCACGAGCACAAGGTCAAAGGATACCTGACCGTCAATACGATCATTTTGGAATCTGACCGGCCGAAGCTAAAGCGTGTTTTAAAAGAGGCCAAGGCAGCCAAGGTCGATGCTGTGATCTTGTGGGATGCGGCTGCGTTGTCCATGGCTAAGGAAGCAGGCTTAAAGGTGCATCTGTCCACGCAGGCTTCCGTCGCTAATGTTGAGGCAGTGGCCTTCTACGCTCGTTTGGGTGTTTCGCGGATCGTTCTGGCGCGAGAATGCACTCTTTGCGACATTCAGCATATTGCCAAGGAAGTAAAAAAGAGGAAAATACCTTGCGATCTTGAGGCGTTTGTCCATGGGGCCATGTGCGTGAGCATTTCAGGCCGATGTTTTTTATCTGAGCTTTCGTTCGATAGATCGGCTAATAAAGGAGAGTGTCTTCAGCCTTGTCGTCGGGAATTTGCGATCCGTGATGTGGATGATGAATCCGAGTATATTTTAGGCAAAGACTATGTGCTAAGCCCCAAGGATCTGTGCACTCTTGATTTTATCGACACCCTAATGAAAAGCGGTATCGCGGCATTTAAGATCGAAGGCCGCATGCGTTCTCCTGAGTATATCCGTGCCGTGGTTGGCGCGTATCGTAAGGCCATGGATGCCTTTTGCAAAGGGAAGCTTACAACAAAACTCAAAGGTGATCTTAAAAAAGATGTGCAAAAAGTTTATAATCGTGGATTCTCGTCCGGATTTTACTTTGGAACACCTTCTAAAAAAGACATGAGCCAAGGCCTGGGCCACACCCATGAAAAAGTTTACATAGGCGAGGTAAAGAAATTTTACGCTAAGATAAGCGTTGCTGATGTTCGCGTCCAGAGCGGTATCCTGAAAAAAGGCGATACTGTTCTGTTTATTGGGAGCTCCACGCCCGCGCTTGAAGCAAAGGTCGATGAAATGCAAAGCGATCATGCCTTTGTTCGTGAAGCGCCCAAGGGAACGGCTGTCGGGGTTAAGTTGCCTTTTGCTGTGAGGCCCAAAGATAAAGTTTTTCTTTGGCGAAAGCGTCCCTTATGAATACGTCCTATAGAAATCCGTAAAATTTCATATAGGAAAAAATAAAGCTGCGTTATAATAGCAATAATTCCATATTTTAGCGTTGCCGCGCTTGCGCGGATAAAGAAATATCGAATCTTTAGAAAATTCTAGCCGAAAGATCTCTTGATGAAAAACGATTGGCGCAGGGATTTTTTTGATCTCATCATTATTGCGGCCAGTCTTTTCGTAGCCTACCTTCCTGTTTTTCTTTTCAAATACCTTCACCATGATGACGTTAACTTTTTTCTTCAAGGGCCGACGTTCTCTTTTTATTCATTTTTTGATATGAATTTCTCCGCTGGGCGATTCTTGGGGGCTTGGATCTTTTCTTGGATAGGCAAGACAATAAGTTCTTTTAGCAATGTTCAGCTATTGCGGAGCGTGTGCGTCTTGGGCTTGATTCTGGCGGGCATGATGTTAAGCCGGCAGTTGAGGAAATATTTTTCATCGAGGCTTCAAGCCTGCCTGCTGGTTGTCATGACCTTTACTTTGCCGGCCTTCGAGATCCTGGCGAGTTATGCGGGGATCTGTTTTCAGATCATCGGAGTCCTTTTCGCGATAGGGGCTGCCACCATAGTTCTCAACGTGCCAGACACAGAGCCTCTGGGAAAAAGGCTTAGAAGCTTTCGAAGCTTTGGGGCTGTCAGCTTATTGATAGCCGCGATCTGTGTTTATCAGCCAAGCGCCATGTTCTATTGGGCTTGCTTAGCGCCTGTCCTTCTTTTTTCTAAGGAAGGCGAGCAGCCAGCAAGGAATAGGGCGATCCATTTTTATGCTGTTGGATTTCTTGGCCTGATCGTTTATGCGGCAGCTTTGTTTTTGGTAAGGCCCTATATCGAGGTAAAGGCCTCTTTGGGATACGACCCTTTTCTGTTCTCGAGTGCCCTCGGCCAGAAAATTTTATGGTTTTTTCAAGAGCCGTTGTTAAATGTCCTTAATTTGTGGAAGGTCTATCCAGCGCTTAGCCTGGGGCTGGCTGTGGCAGGATATTTCTTGTTTTCTGTGAGCTTTTTTTTATATCAGTGGCTCCGAGGCGCAAAGGCTATCAACCGCTCAAGAATACAGGCCTTAGCCTTTCGGGGCTTTGGATTGGCCTTTCTTTTTCCTCTTACGGTTCTCCCCAGTCTCGCCTGGGCTAATGATGCGGCTTTTTATCGCTGCCTTACAGGCCTAAGCTTCCTCGTCCTTTGTTCGCTCGTATGGGTAACGCAGCGCTGGATAGAGTATATTTTTGGGTCAAAAAAGGAAAAGGCAACGCTTGTCGTCTTCATCGTCGGTGCGGTTCTCGGCGTCGCGCTCTCTTGCGTGAACATCTATCGCTATGTTGTTTACCCGGATCATGTTGTTTATCAGCAATTTAAAAATGACTTTGTAAAAATAGACCCGGGAAGCTATGATCAAATCTGTTTTATTAAGCCTCCGAAAGAAATTTTAAGAAATCGTTATGATGAATTTGGTTTTCCTGCTATCACCGAATCGTGTAATGATGTAGGGTTGACAGCCGCTATCGTCATGGATTTCTTAGGCCGATGGTATTATCCGTTCCACATTCGTTTTGATAAAGAGCAAAGCATTATAAAGTTTTATTTACAAAGTTATTCTGATGGGATGCCCGTATATCTTGAAAAGCGTATCATGTCGGTGCGGGAGGGCGAGCCGAGGCCGTCTTTGTTGTCAACCATGGAAGTTTCTTTCGTAGATCTTTATAAACCGGGTGGCCCTCTCAATTATTTAGTTAAGAATTAGTTTATGAATATGAAAAAGGTTTTGACCAAGATCGCTCATCAGCTTAAAGAAATTTTCCTGCGCGCCAAAGGACTCTTTTTGGCCCAGTCCTTGCGCAAGAAACTGCAAGAACCCGAAGCGATCGCCGCTATTTTCATCACCGCTGGCATACTTTTTCGTTTAAAGCATTATTTGACGAATTGCTCGTTGTGGACGGATGAGGCATGGGTGGCCGTCAGCGTTACGAGTCGCTCTCTATGGGACATCGTTCGCGGCGTTGAAATATTCCCTGATTTTTCCAAGCCACCCTTGGGCTTTCTTGTTCTCGCTAAGACTGCGACCCTTGTTTTTGGCACACAGGAATATGCTTTGCGTCTTTTTGCCTTTATTTTTGGCATTGCTGCTATTTTTTTATTCTATCGCCTACTTAAAAGGTTTCAGGATCAGGCGTTAACTGTCCTGGCTTTAGGGTTCTTCTGCTTGTCGCCATCCCTCATTTATTATTCTGCAGAATTAAAGCAATATTCCTTGGACCTGGCGTTAGGGCTCATGCTTTTTTTGTTTTTCGGCCGCGTTGCGCAAGAGCCGCTTCGCTTCAAAGAATCGTGTTTGATCGGCCTTGTGGGTGCCGTCGCCATGTGGATTTCCAACGCAGCACTTTTTATATTGGCAGCCTTTGGCTTCACCGTATTCTTTCTGTCTGTTTTCCGGAAGCGGTGGCGATGTTTGGCATGCGCTTTTCTGATCTATGGATGCTGGGCTGTGAGCTTTTGGTTTCTTTACCAGCGCGTGCTCGCCAACATGGTCACAAATAACCTGCTCTTTCAGATGTGGAAAGGAGCCCTGCTCGAAAGTCCACTGTTCTCCTTGGATGCTGTCAGATGGATCCAGAGGGCGCTTTCGGAAATGTTCGTTGACCCTCTTAATTTTTCTGTTGCGGCCATTGCCTTTCCTTTATTTATCTTAGGCGCGGTATCGTTTGCGCGTAAGCATAAGGCTTACGCGCTACTTTTTTTATTTTCCATCCTGATGACGCTTTTGGCGGCTATTTTTCATAAATATCCTTTTCGTGGAAGGCTGCTGCTTTTTTTGTTTCCCGGCGTTCTTGTCTGCGTCGTTGAGGGTGTTTTGTGGCTCGCGCGTAGCGTGCGTAAGGAGCTTTCACTGGCGGTCATTGTGGTTCTCCTGTTATGTCTTTACAATCAGGCGTTCTTTGCCATGTCTCATGGTTTTGCGAAAGATTACTGCCGTGAGAATACACGCGAGGCCGTACAGTTTGTCAGTCAGCAGTATAAACAAGGGGACTTTATTTTCCTGAATTCTGCGGCCCAATTTCCGTTATGGTATTATGGCGCGCGCTCTAACATCGCGAGGCATTTTACGATAGAATGGGCTGGCATGGAAAATGGTGTTCCCAAGCAAGGTGTTAAGATCGCGAAATTTTGGGAAGGGTATCGCTTGCTTAAAGATAAACGTTTTACGTTCTTTCGTTATGAATTCAATTTGTATAATAAATTCGGCCAATACATGAAATCTTTGGTCCGCGCGGAAATGACCGGCGATGATGTTTTTTTTATTTTTGAAGGCGTGCCTTTGACGTACCCTGTGCCGGGGGATCGAGCGTGGGTGCTTTTAGCCGGAGCTTCGCCGAGGTTCGAGAATATTGTTATCAGTGCTTTTGATCTGCGATTTTTGAAGATCGCAGAATTCAGAACAAAAGGAATGATCGCGTATCTTTATCGTGTGCGGTAACTGATAAGGGAGAGGATATGGAAAGGGCGCGGGTCAAACGACCCGCGCCCTTTTTGTTTTCTTTTTTAAAAGACCTAGTCCTTGATCCTCATGCTATAGAATGAGCGTGTGACAAACACAAGAGAGATCGCAAAGAAGATCCCCGCTAGGGTCAGGTTCAACGCTTGAGGAAGGCTGATAGCGATCTCGATGGCAAGTAATCCAAATAACGTTGTGAACTTGATCGTCGGATTGATCGACACCGAGGATGTGTCCTTGAAAGGATCGCCAACTGTATCGCCAACAACGGCTGCCGCGTGCAGAGGTGTTCCTTTTTCTTTAAGATCGACTTCGACAAATTTCTTCGCGTTATCCCACGCGCCACCGGCATTCGCCATGAAAATAGCCTGGAATAAGCCAAAGATCGCAATAGAAATAAGGTATCCGATAAAAAAGTACGGATCTAAGCAGGCAAACGCTAGAGTTGAAAAGAAGACCGTTAAAAAGAGGTTGATCATACCCTTTTGCGCGAACTGCGTGCAGATCGCCACAACTTTTTTGCTGTCTTCCGTTGATGCTTTTTGCGCGCCGTCTAGCTTGATGTTCGCCTTGATAAATTCAACGGCGTGGTACGCGCCAGAGCTAACAGCCTGCGTACAAGCACCTGTAAACCAGTAAATCACCGCTCCGCCGGCGATCATGCCGAATAAAAAGGGTGAATACAGAATCGATAGCTTATCGATATTGACCGTCAATCCTTGCGTTAAAAGGACGATGATGGAAAAGATCATCGTTGTCGCCCCCACAACCGCTGTTCCGATCAAGACGGGTTTGGCGGTTGCCTTAAAGGTGTTCCCGGCGCCGTCATTGGCCTCGAGATTGTGTTTTGCGTTAGCAAAATCAGGCGTGAACCCAAAATTATCCTGAAGGTCCTTTTTAATATTGGGGACAGATTCAATGAGCGAAAGCTCATAAATGGACTGCGCGTTATCTGCCACAGGCCCATAAGAATCAACCGCGATGGTAACCGGACCCATGCCTAAGAAACCAAAAGCGACAAGGCCGAAAGCAAAGATGGCCGGAGCGATCATGAGGCTCGCAAGGCCTAAGGTGCTTACGCCAAAGGCGACCGCCATCAACGTTAAGATAGCAAAGCCCATCCAGTAGGCGCTAAAATTTCCTGTTGTAAAGCCAGCAAGGATATTTAATGAGGCGCCGCCTTTGCGGGAAGAATTAACAATATTCTGGACATGCGCTGAATGAACAGAGGTAAAGATCTTAACAAGTTCTGGGATGATCGCGCCGGCGATCGTTCCGCAGCTGATGATCGAGGCCAACTTCCACCAGAGCGTTCCATCGCCCAAGGAACTGATCAGTAAATAGGACGAGAGATAGGTGAGAGCAATGGACACGAAAGAAGTGATCCAGACCAAGGATGTTAGAGGTATTTCAAAGTCCATGCGCGTTTCTTTGGAATATTTTGCTTCCGCGATCATGCCGTTAACCCAATAGGAAAAGCTACTGGCAATGATCATCACTAAGCGCATCACGAAGATCCATACAAGTAATTTTACTTGGATGATCGGGTCGCTGACGGCTAGTAGAATAAAGGTAATGAGGGCAACGCCTGTCACGCCGTATGTTTCAAATCCATCGGCGGTTGGCCCAACAGAATCACCCGCGTTATCTCCGGTACAGTCTGCGATAACGCCAGGATTGCGTGCATCATCTTCTTTGATGTTGAAAATGATCTTCATCAAGTCTGAGCCGATATCAGCGATCTTGGTGAAAATTCCACCCGCGATCCTTAAAACAGATGCGCCTAAAGATTCACCGATAGCAAAGCCGATAAAACACGATCCGGCATAGGCTGGATCAATAAAAAGTAAAATGCACAACATGACGAATAATTCAATGCTGATCAATAACATGCCGATACTCATGCCGGCTTTGAGAGGAATGTCATAAATAGGAAAGGGTTTGCCGGTCAAACTCATAAAAGCTGAGCGTGCGTTCGCCATGGTGTTGATGCGCATTCCGAACCATGCCACGCCGTAGCTTCCGGCAATACCAATAACGCTGGAAACCAAGATAAGAATAACGCTGTTGGCGTGCATGTGGCGTAACCAGCCGAAATAGGCGATCATGATGATCGCGACCAAGCCCTCGAGGATCAAAATAAATTTTCCTTGGGTGATGAGATACGTTTTGCAGGTTTCATAAATGAGATCCGCGACATCGCCCATGGCTTTGTGGATCTTAATACGCTGTATCTGGGCAAACTGGACTAATCCAAAAACGAACCCAAAAATGCAAACGAGCATACCCCATAGCAAAAGCGTATGGCCGTCAATATTGTTCAGGAATGTGACTGACGATAAGTCAGGGACGATCAAGTCTGCTTCGCCAGCCTGTGCCGCAGGGGCAAGGGCCAAGAGAAACAACACAGCAAAGCTGCGTTTGAGAATCGCCTGGAAGCGTTGTCCGATGTTCATAACATTACTCCTTTGTCTTAGAGGGCGAAATGCCCATTTTTAAGTTGATTGCTACTGTTATAGTGCAAGAGTCACAAATATTCAAGCAAAAGTATTGAAAAGGTGTTCTTCTGTTCCTTGAATAAAAAGATATTTTACTTGATATTTTCTTGTTTTAAAGAAAAAAAATGGGAAAATAGAGAAAAGTTAAAATCAGTAGACTCCGGCCTAAGGAAGAAGTTCTATGGAATTGATCAAATATCTTGTTGATTTTGTCCTGCATTTGGATAAGCATTTGAGCGCGATCATTCAGAGCTTTGGCAGCGGAACGTATATTTTGCTTTTTCTCATTGTTTTTGCGGAAACCGGATTTGTGGTAACGCCTTTTTTACCAGGGGATTCCTTGCTCTTTGCTGCAGGCGCTTTTGCTGCTTTGGGTGATCTTAACATTGTGTGGGTTTTTCTGATTTTGACCGGTGCAGCTATTGTTGGAGACAGCGTCAACTATGCTATTGGCAATTTTTTTGGTCCAAAGGTTTTTAACCAAGAGAACTCTCGCTTCTTAAAGAAGGAATATTTAAATAAAACACATCAATTTTATGAGAAGTATGGGGCAAAAACTATTGTCATCGCGCGTTTTGTGCCTATTGTGCGCACCTTTGCGCCTTTTGTGGCGGGTGTCGGGCAGATGAGTTATTGGACGTTTCTGACCTATAATGTCGTCGGGGCTTTATTGTGGGTGAGCGTTTGTGTTCTTGCAGGTTATTTTTTTGGCAACATTCCTATCGTCAAAGATAATTTTACGATCGTTATTTTTGTCATCATTATCATTTCTATTCTACCGGCCATCTTTGAATTTTGGCGGCATCGCGCGGCAGCAAAATCTTCCCGATAAGGCTTAACAATAAAAATTGCGGTCAAGGCTGCGGTATTGCACGGCCTCGGCAATATGCTCCGGCAGGATGGAGGTCTCGCCGCTTAGGTCGGCAATGGTGCGCGCGACTTTGAGGATCTTGTCATGCGCGCGGGCGGAGAAATGCAGTTCATCAATGGCCATTTTGAAGATCTTTTGGGATGCTGCATCGAGAGCGCAAAAATCTTGCGTATGGCGATGGCTCATTTGCGCGTTGCAAAATATTTTAGCTTTTTTAAATCGCAAAAGCTGCCGATGGCGCGCTTGGGATGTGCGCTTTTTAATGCTCGCTGATGATTCGCTTGTTGTTTTGGATAAAAGTTCCGGCGATGTGAGCGAGGGAACTTCCAGGTGGATGTCGATACGGTCTAAAAGAGGCCCTGAGATCTTTGAAAGATATTTTTGGATCTTTGGCGGGCTGCAGTGACATTCTTTTCTAGGGTCTGTGAGCCAGCCACACGGGCAAGGGTTCATCGCCGCGATCAGCATAAAGCGTGCTGGAAATTTTGTACTTTTATAAGCTCGCGCGATATGAACAACATGATCTTCCAGCGGTTGCCGTAAAGCTTCCAGGACATTGCGGTTAAATTCAGGTAATTCATCTAAAAATAAAACGCCGTTGTGGGCGAGGCTAACCTCGCCTGGCCGGGGGATCGTGCCGCCGCCGACTAACGAAATATCCGAAGCGGTATGGTGAGGCGCGCGAAAAGGCCGCAACCCGAACGTCTTTAGGTCGGTGTCCATGAAACCCGCGGCTGACTGAATTTTTAAAGTTTCCAGCGCCTCTTCCTGTGTTAAGTCTGGTAAGATCGTGACAAGCCGGCGGGATAGCATTGTTTTGCCGCTTCCGGGAGGCCCGACGAGAAGGACGTTGTGTCCACCCGCTGCGGCGATCTCTAGGCCGCGCTTAACGTGGGCCTGCCCTTTGATGTCGCTAAAATCTACATCGTAGGGCATTTTATGTTGCCAGGCTTTTTGAGTTGTTGACGGCATCGCTGTTATTTGAGAGGGGTCTTGTAGAAAATGAATGACATCGCTGAGCGAGCGGCAGGGGAAGATCGGAAGGCCCTCTGCGAGCGCAGCTTCTTTAGCGTTTTCTTCTGGAAGGATGAGGCCTGCGAATTCTCTGGGATTTATTGCGCACGCCATTGCCAAAACTCCTTTAACGGGGCGTAAACGACCATCCAGAGACAGCTCACCAATAAAGACAAAACGTTGTAAAATGCTTGGAGCTATTTTTCCGCTAGAGGCAAGAATCCCCAGGGCTATAGGAAGGTCGAGCAAGGGCCCTTCTTTTTTGATGTCCGCGGGAGAAAGATTAACGGTGACGCGCTGGGCAGGAAAGGTGTAGCCGTTATTTTTTATTGCGGCACGAACGCGCTCTTTGCTTTCTTTAACAGCGTTATCAGGAAGGCCAACAATAATGATACTTGGCAGGCCGCGGGTAACATCCACTTCCACGGTGATGGGGGTTGCGTCCAAGTCTAAAAGGCAACAGCTGTAAACGTGATTCAACATAATAATATTAATAACAGTATTAAACTACATCACACAGGGCAAGGCTTACGAACAAGAAAACAGCTTGCATTTTATTTCGACGATATTTATAATATGCTAAATTAACACAAGGACATTTAGTCGTCAAGTGCTAAGAAAGAGGCTGTCATTTGAGAATGCTTATGGGCGAATTTCTCGCTAATAAAGTCTTGATCATCACATTGATCGTTTGGATTGTGGCGCAAACGGTTAAGGTGATCATTGGCGTCATTCAGGAAAAACGATTTAATTTTAAATGGTTCATTGGGACCGGAGGCATGCCCTCAAGTCATGCCGCAGGCGCAACAGCCCTTGCGACCACTTCGGGGCTTTATTTAGGGTTTGACTCTGTCGCCTTTGCCTTGGCGGCTGTTTTTGCGCTTGTTACGATGTTTGACGCGCAAGGAGTACGACGCGCGACAGGTCAACAGGCCCAGATCCTTAACAAGATCCTCGATGATATCTATTGGCGCGGCAAGGTTGAGTCCGAACAGCTCAAAGAGCTTATTGGCCATACCCCGACGCAGGTATTCGTTGGATTGCTGCTGGGGCTTATCGTTTCCGTCTTTTTATATTATAATCTTTAACGCGTGAAAATATTCTTAAGGAGAAAATCGTGAAAAAGATCTTATTGATCGTTGTTGGCGTGGCGGTGGCAATTTTCTTGGTTTTCAGGCTCGTAACGTTATCGAAGTCTGCTGCAGCAGCGACCAAGGGCACTCCTGCAAAGGTGAACGCTTCAAATCTTTATACGCAGGCCATGGGGCTTGAAGAGGAAGGCGATGTCTTGCAGGCTAAAGAGCTTTACAGGAAGATCGTTGCTGATTATCCGGATTTCAATAAGGTCGAGGAGATCCAGAAAAAGATCGATGACTTGAGCATGAAGATCCTTGTTTCAAAGATGGAAACACCAAACACGATCATCCATACTGTTGAAGCTGGGGATTCCTTGGCTAAGATCGCCAAGAAATATCATGTGACCATCGCTCTTATTAAGAAAAGTAACGGCCTTCTCAGCGATACGATCCGTGTCGGGCAACGGCTACGTATTTGGAAAGGGGTTTTAAATGTTTTTGTGGACAAGTCGCAGAACATTCTTGTATTCAAATCTGATGATGAAATTATTAAGGTTTATGCGGTCTCAACAGGTAAGGATAATTCAACACCCGTCGGAACGTTCACGATCGAGGGTAAGCTTGTCAATCCTGTTTGGTTTAAAAGCGGTGCGGTGATCGCGGCCGGTAGCCCTGAAAACGCTTTAGGGTCGCGGTGGATGGGTTTTGATTCATCTGCGGCTGGCTATGGGATCCATGGCACGATCGAGCCTGAAAGCATTGGCAAGCAGGTGACGGCCGGATGCGTGCGCATGCGTAATTCCGACGTGGAAGAGCTTTATGATCTTTTGCCGGACGGAACGAAGGTCACTATCGTTGACTAAAGTATCACTTTGTAAAGGATCGGTATGAGCCGTTTAGATTTTGAAAAACCTATTCTTGACCTTGAGCATAAGATTCGCGATCTTCGAAATCTCGAAACGAATAAGCATGTCAACATTACCCCGGAGATCAAAAAGCTTGAAGATAAGCTTTCCAAGCTTCGTACTCAAGTTTATGGCGACTTGACGCCCTGGCAACGTATTCAGATCGCTCGTCACCCCGAAAGACCATATACGTTGGATTATATTCGCCTGATCGCTGATGATTTTGTTGAGTTACATGGCGATCGGTTGTTTGCTGATGACTACGCTTTGATCGCCGGTTTTGCCACCATCGACAAGCAGCGCATGATGGTCATGGGTCATCAAAAAGGGCGTGATATTAAAGAGAATGTGATACGTAATTTTGGCTGCGCGCATCCAGAAGGATATCGTAAGGCCCTGCGCCTGATGAAGCTTGCTGAGAAATTTCAACTTCCTATTTTGATTTTTATCGATACGCCTGGAGCCTATCCTGGCATCGGCGCTGAAGAGCGCGGCCAAGCCCAAGCGATCGCCACAAATTTAATGGAAATGGCGGAAGTAGCAACGCCGATCGTGGCATGTGTCATCGGGGAAGGGGGCAGCGGCGGTGCTTTAGGCATTGGTGTAGCAGATCGCGTGATGATCTTACAGCATGCGTATTATTCCGTTATATCCCCGGAAGGCTGCGCGTCTATTCTCTGGCGCAGCAGCGCCCGTGCGCCTGATGCGGCTAAGGCGTTGAAGATTATGGGTGAAAATCTTTTAGAATTTGGTATGGTCGATGAGGTGATCGAAGAACCTTTGGGCGGCGCTCATCGTGACCCCGAGATCGTTGCCGCGGCCCTGAAGAAGTCCGCTATGAAATATTTTAAAAAGCTCATGACGTTATCTAAGGAAGAAATTCTTTCCGGGCGTTATGAGCGCTTCCGCAAGATTGGCAAATTCCAAGAAGGATAATCCTGAAGATAGGCTGCCGTTCTTTTGTTTGCTGATTGCCGTTTATGACACAGACACTTCCCCTCCCACAAGATATTAAAGATATCAGCTTTTCTGACCTTCAGTTGTATTTTCAAAAGAACAAACAACCCGCTTTTCGTGCTCAGCAGATCTTTCAAGCTTTATATGTCCAAAAAGTCAAAAGTTTTCAAGGGATGTCTCATTTACCCCTTGCGCTGCGGCAACAATTGGAAAAAGACTTTATTTTTGTTTGGCCAAACCTTGAAAAAGAGCAGGTCGCCAAAGACGGGACGCGAAAATTCTTGTTTCGCGTAGGAAACGAAGAATATGTTGAAACTGTTTTTATTCCGACGGAGAAAAGGGGAACCGTATGCCTGTCAACTCAAGTGGGGTGCAAATTTGCTTGCGCGTTTTGCGCCAGCGGCCTTGGGGGTTGGCGGCGTAATTTATCCTGTGCGGAAATCATCAACCAGATCCTTTGTGTTCAAGAGCGCGTGGCTCCCAAGCCTGTTACGCATATTGTCTTTATGGGCATTGGAGAGCCTTTGGATAATTATGATAATGTTCTTAAAGCCTTGAAATTGATCAATGAAAAGAATGGCCTTAATATCGCAGCGCGCCGGATCACTGTTTCGACATGCGGCCTTATTCCTGAAATAAAACGTTTCGCTCAAGAAAAAATGCAGGTGGAACTCGCCATTTCATTACATGCGGCTCATGATACCTTGCGCAGTCAACTTATGCCGGTTAACAGAAGATACCCCTTAGAAGAGCTTATGTTATGCTGTCGTTGGTATGCCAAAACAACGAACCGACAGATCACTTTTGAGTATATTCTTCTCAAAGGCATCAATAGCCGCCCACAAGATGCTGAGACATTGGCGCGCTTGCTCAAAGGTTTGCTCTGCAAAGTTAATCTGATCGTCTATAATGCTACTGAAAGTTTTTCTTTTTCTCCTCCTTCTTTTCGAGAAGTTTCTGAATTTCAATCTTGCTTAGAAAAACAAGGTATTTTGTTTACCTTGAGAGCTTCTCGCGGGCAAGATATCCAGGGTGCTTGCGGACAATTGCGTCAAGCCCAAAAAGCGTTTTGAACCTGAGAGTTTGTTTGAGGTTTCAAGCCCCTTCTTGCAAGATAGCTTTCATCTGTTATAATAAAGAAAATTTAGAACGGGTTTAGGATTCTTCCTAAAGGGTTGTGTGATGGTCGGGCCGCCATCTGATTTTTATGATCAGGTGGCGGTTTTTTGTTGCAATCAAAAGAAAGGACAATATGAAAATAACTTTAAGGCTGATCCTTTCGCTTGTCGCTATCGTTGGCGTAGTTGCTTTTTCTTTTTCGTTCTGGCAGGCACAGCAGGAAGAGGCACGCCTTAAAAATGAACTTGAGCGAAGAGCAAGTATTGTCGCGGATAGCTTAAAAATGTCCGTTGAGCCACTTTTGACGGCGGAAGACAAGAGGCATCTGCAACGTATTGTTGATAAATTTTCTAATCGAGAGCGATTGGTTGGCATTGCAATCTATGATCTTCAAGAAGCTCTTGTCGTTTCCTCTGTTGACCTTCAGCCAAAGCTACAGGAAAATCCCAAAGTGATGGCGGTCAGTATTCAAGAAGTTGAAAGATCAAGCACTGAATATGGGGCGTTTATCAGCTTCGGCAAACAACAATTACATGTCTATTCCGTTCCGTTAATGACCAATGAAAAGGTCAGCCATGTTCTGACGATCTTTCATGACGCGGTCTATATCCAGGAGAGAGTTTCTAGGATCTGGCTCAATAGTTTTCAGCGCGCCTCCATACAGTCTTTTCTGATCGCCCTGGCGACTATGATCCTTGTTTATCTTAATATTATGATCCCGATCCGGAAAACAACGGAGTGGATTAAAAAAATTCGCCAAGGAGAATCTCCAGAAAAGTTAGATTCCAAGGAGCAGCTTCTTTTAGGGCCTTTGGCTAATGAAATTACCAAAATGGCTAAGAGCTTGGAAAGGGCGAGGCTTTCTGCCGAAGAAGAAGCCCGCTTGCGGTACACCACCGAATCATTATGGACGCCGGAGCGATTAAAAGAGTTTGCGCGGGAAAAGCTTCAGGGGCGCTCTCTTTTTGTTGTTTCTAACAGAGAGCCATATATGCATATTCGTAAAGGCAAAGAAATTGAATGCATTGTTCCGGCAAGCGGGCTTGTGACGGCGATCGAGCCTATCTTAAAGGCTTGCGGGGGGACATGGATCGCTCAGGGAAGCGGCGATGCGGACAGAGAAGTTGTAGACAGGGATGATAAAATAAAAGTTCCTCCAGAAGAGCCGCAATATGTTCTTCGCCGGATTTGGGTGGCGAAAGATATCGAAGAGGGTTTTTATTCCGGATTTTCTAATGAAGGGCTGTGGCCGCTTTGTCATATTGCCCATACGCGGCCAACTTTTCGGGTCAAAGATTGGGAAGCGTATACGGCGGTCAATAAAAAATTCGCATTAGCTGTTCTCAAGGAGATCGAAGGTGCCACGGAACCCAGCGTCCTTATTCAGGATTATCATTTTGCTTTACTTCCGGAGATGATCAAAGCTAAAAGGCCGGATGCGCGCGTAGCTATCTTTTGGCATATTCCGTGGCCTAATCCAGAATCCTTTGGCATTTGCCCCTGGCAGAAAGAGATCTTGCAGGGAATGTTGGGCGCGGATATTGTGGGCTTTCATACCCAGTTTCATTGCAATAATTTTATCGAAACGGTTGATCGGCTTTTAGAGTCGCGCATTGATTACGAACATTTTACGGTCAATCGAGAAGGCCATATCTCTTGGATCAAACCTTTCCCTATTAGCATTGATTTTAATTCCTCGAGCGAGATTCCTCGAGATGTCAAAGAAAATAAACAAGATCTTCTTAAGAAATATAATATTCGCGCTGATTACATCGGCGTAGGCGTTGATCGGTTAGATTATACAAAAGGGATCGTCGAGCGATTAAGAGCCGTTGAGTATTTTCTTGAGAAGAATCCGCAATATGTCGGGAAGTTTACCTTTATTGAGTTGGGGGCTCCAAGCCGGACGATGATCGCCAGGTATAAGGAGTTTGTCGATGAGGTCATCCAAGTTTCTGAGAAGATCAATGCGCGCTTTAAAACAAAGACCTGGCAGCCTATTTTGTTCTTGTTGAAACATCATAGCCATGCTGAGATCTTACCTTTTTATAGAGCTGCAGATCTCTGCTTAGTGACTTCATTGCACGACGGGATGAATTTGGTCGCGAAGGAATTTGTATCGGCGCGCGATGATGAAAAAGGTGTTCTTATCTTAAGTCAGTTTACCGGGGCGTCTCGTGAACTGCGAGATGCTTTTATTATCAATCCGTACGATATCGGGCAAACAGCAGAGGCTATCAAGCACGCGCTAGAAATGCCCTTGCCGGAGCAGAGTGACAGAATGAGTCGGATGCGTAATGCGTTAAAAGATTACAATGTTTTTCGTTGGGCTAGCGAGATGATCAGGGAGTTAGCGCAGGTTCGACTGGAGACCTAAGGTAATGCAATGAAGCATTTTTTCGATGACTGGGCAACCATTAAAGAAAGCTTAAAAGACAGAACGCTTGTTCTTTTTCTGGATTTTGACGGAACGCTGGCGGCGATCGTTGACCATTATCAAAGCGCGACCATTCTTCGAAGAAGTAAGGTGGTCTTGCGACAGCTTGTCAGGGATCCGATGTGCCTTGTGGTGATCGTTAGTGGCCGCGCTTTGTGCGATGTGAAGAAGCGTGTTGGCTTAAAAAATATGGTTTATGTTGGTAATCATGGATTGGAAGTAGCGGGAGCGGGTATTCCATACACATCATTTGTTAAAGCCGATGCCAAAGGTTTGTTTCGAAAGATAAAGTGTGGCCTTGTCCGGCGTGTTGGAAAAATCCAAGGTGTTTTGATCGAGGACAAGATCCTGACGATCAGTGTTCATTATCGTCGTGTTGGGTCTAAAGATCTTTTTCCCTTTAAAAGGGTATTCTTCGAAAGCCTTCGTCCTTATCTTAAGGGCCGGAAAATTGAGATTCATCGAGGAAAGAAAGTTTTTGAAATCAAGCCTGCGGTTCACTGCAACAAGGGCAGTACGGTTTTATGGCTTATTAAGCGGTTGCGCAAGAATAATTCTCGTCAGAAATTCTTTCCTATCTTTATCGGCGATGATGTGACAGATGAAACGGCATTTGTCGCCTTAAAGAATGACGGGCTCGGTATTCGTGTCGGATGCGGCAAAGCATCAGCGGCTCAATATTGCTTAAAGAACGTTGATCAAGTCACAAGGTTTCTTAAGGTCATTTTAGATTTTAAGAAAGGCCCTGTTCTTGATACGAAAAGGTATTCCTTAAAGAGGTTAGCAAGAAAGCGAAAAAGTTTTTAATTCGCACAAAAGCAGTAGTTTCGAGGAGTTTGATTATGAATTATGCCATTATTGGAAATTGTACGAGTGCGGCATTGATTACCCCTGAATGTTCAATCGATTGGCTGTGTCTGCCGTTTTTTGATTCGTCATCACTCTTCGGCCGCCTTTTGGATGAGGACAGGGGAGGGTATTTTCGTCTTTGGGCTGAAGATATTATTGATGTGAAACAGCACTACGTGCATCACTCACCTATCCTTAAAACAAAGTTTACGACTAAGACCGGTATTTTTGAAGTGATGGATTATATGCCGCGCTTTTTAGCTCATGACGGCGAAGTGATGTGCCCGCCTGAGATCCATCGCAATATCCATCTTCTTGAGGGCCACCCCCGCCTGATCGTTGAGCTTCACCCATGCCCTAATTATGGGCTAGCTCCAGCAAGTTTTTCGGTATCTTCAGATTATCTTAAAATAAATTCCGCAAAAGGCGAATACAGCAGTTTTTATTTATATTCCGATTTGGATTTCAATGCCATTTTGAAAGGTGAACCTATCGAGCTGAAGGCATCGTCGTATTTCGTACTTTCCTATCATGAAAAATTGACTTCCGTGACTCAGGGAAGAGTTTACTTGGAATATGAAAGGACAAAGAGCTACTGGATGGATTGGGTTTATCGAACAAGCGCTCCGGAGAAATACAGGGAAGTTGTGCTTCGCTCAATTATTACTCTCAAATTATTAATGTTTCAAAGGACAGGAGCTTTTGTCGCGGCGCCGACAACATCCTTGCCGGAGATCAAAGGCGGAGAGAGGAATTGGGATTACCGATTTTGCTGGATGCGGGACGCGAGCATGATTATCGACCTTTTCGCGCGCATCGGCCATGTCATTGCCTCAGAAAATTTTATCAAGTTTATTCTCGGACGCATGCTGTTAAAGAGTGAGAATATTTCTGTTATGTACGGGATCAATGGCGAGAGCGATATTAAGGAGCGGGTTCTAGAACATTTAAATGGGCATGAAGGTTCTCGTCCAGTGCGGATCGGCAATGCGGCTTATCAACAGCAGCAAAACGATGTCTACGGAGAATTGATCGAGGCGATCTATTCTTATTTTGTCATTAACGCTGAGCATAAAGGAAAATTCAATGAAGAGCTGTGGACCGTGGTTCGTTCGCTTGCAAATCACGTAGTCGAGATATGGCAAGAGCCAGATTGCGGGATCTGGGAGCGACGGGGGGCAAAACAGCATTTTGTTCATTCCAAGATGATGAATTGGGTAGCCTTAGACCGGGCTGTGAAGATCAGTCGGTTTGTTGGGAAAGAACAAAACGTCGAGCGCTATTTGAAAGTTGCCGAGGAGATCAAAAAAGATGTTTTAAAGAATGGCTGGGATCCAGAGCTGAACAGCTTTGTCATGGCTTATGGATCTAAGGATCTCGATGCCTCAAATCTTCTTATGCTGCATTATGGATTTTTGGATGCTTCTGACCCGCGGATGATCGGAACGGTTGAGGCATCATACCAGAAACTTTTACGCGACGGATTTGTGATGCGCTATACAGCCGAAGATGAGTTTGGTCTTCCGCAAAACGCGTTCATTGTCTGCACGTTCTGGCTTGTTAACGCACTTTATCTGATCGGACGCAAACAAGAAGCCCGGGAAATGTTCGATCGCATGATCGGGCGTGCGAATAGATTTGGGTTGTTGTCTGAAGGGATCGAGCCTGGGACAGGAGCGTTGCGGGGAAATTTTCCTCAAGGGTATTCCCACTTGGCCTTGATCCAGACAGCCTTTCTTTTAGAAACAGATTATCAGTGGAGCGATGAAGATCGTTCTTTCCTCATCTAAGATCTTGGGAGAAGGTTAGCGGGTTTATGAAACTAGGCGGATGGATATTAATGGCGAGCACCTGGATAGCTATTATTTCTTTGGCTATTTTTTGTTTTAGCAGAGTTTTAAAGAAAAAATAGGAACGCAGGGTGAGCGATCAATGATAAAAATTATTGGCCGGATTGCAATTTCTGCCCAGTGACTTGAATTAGGTCAAGAACCTGAGGATTATTCAGCAGTTCTCTGATCTTGGGATTGTTTTGCAGGGCCGCGATGTCACGATTCATGATGGCTTGTGCCACGTCAGGTTGACTGAGGATTTGCATGACTTCTGGATTCTTGCTGAGATCCTGGGCTTTGGCGATGAAGTTGGGATCTTGCATGAGTTGCCCTTGAATGCTTTCAATTTGCCCATCCATCGGGACCCCTGAAGGAATGAGCGATGGCGCACCTATCGGCGGCAAAGAAGGCGCAGATGCGCTAGCTGATGCAATGCTGACAATGTTCGTATCTGGGACGGCTACTTGCCCAAAAGATGTTTCTAGCGTGTAAACACCGTTCTCAAAAGATATTATTTCTCCGATTATTTTTGTTCCATCCTTGAGCGTGATGGCGCGCTTTTCTTGAGCGGAGAGAGGCTCAACAAGGGCAAGGAGAAGTAGCAGGGTTACGCAAAAAATTTTTCTTATCATAGTGTAAGCTTAAAACACTTTTGTCTTTTTTGCAACTTTTATATGCGCGAAGAAAGATCTGCGAGATTCGTGAATTTATTATTTTCAAAGCTTTCTTTCAGAGTATAATGCTTTTTAAGACGTTATAGCAATAAAGGATCACGTGTATTATGGGAACTATTGAACATCGAAGGCTTTTTCGTTCTGAAGCCTGTGTGAAGGTCATTTACGAGACTGTCAAACCTCCGCTGATCAAGGGAAGGGCGATCACGGTCGATATCAGTTCTATTGGTATTCATATCATCGGCTCGGATAAATTCACCGTGGGAGCCGACCTCCTTGTGAAGCTGTTCTTCGAGAGCCGTAAAACACCTATTTCTGCCGTGGCAAAAGTTGTTTGGCAGAAAGAATGCCGCTTGCAGCCGGATAAAAAGAAGGTGTTCTATGCTGCGGGCCTTATGCTTGTCGATATGTCCCCAGAAGATGCGATCCTTACCTCTGATTATATTTTTGACGCTGCTAAAAAACATCAGCTTGCTTGCGAAAAAAAGATCATCCAACAGCTGCAAAGCAGTCGATAATTTGTTGATCATCTGCCTATGCATATCTCTATCCTCATCGTTGTCGCTAATCTGAAGCATCGCATTGGAACAACGTGTGAAATCCTTGATCATGGCCTTAAGAATTTAAATTTTGATTATGAAATTTTATTTTTTGATAATGCCAGCCGCGATGGCACGAAAGCCTTGCTGGAAGATATTGCGTCGCGCCGGGGCCATATTAAAGTTTTTTCAGGCGCCAAGCGTTGTGGTTTTGGCGCTGGATTAAGATCGCTTTTAGAGAAAGCCCAAGGGGATATCGTGGTGTGTTGTGAAGCCTCGCTCCCTATTAAGCTTGATGCGTTGCCTTTTTTGGTGGAGAAAATGAACGACGCGGACGTGATCATTGCCTCACGGTTTAAAGACCGTATGACGGCGACGTCGGTACAGGAAACTTTTTTATTCAGGATCTACCGTTTGATCTGCCAGGTTTGTCTCAAGATCCCGTTTCGTGACCTTCACCCTGGTTTGGTCATGATGTATCGCGAGGTTTTTCCAGCGCTTGAGCTTAGGTCGCAAAGCAAAAATATTTTTCCGGAAATCTTTACAAGATCCCGTCGCAAGAACTTTTCTGTTCAGGAATTTCCCGTTGAAAAACGACTGCTTGCCCCAAACCCGCCATTGCAACAGAGCTGTAGCCTTGCCGATATTGTAAATCTTTTTGAATTGAAAGATTAGGGTAGGAAAAAGAAAAGTGCTGGAGGAGGGAATCGAACCCTCACAGGGTTGCCCCTACCGGTTTTTGAGACCGGCGCGTATACCAGTTCCACCACTCCAGCGTAATAAATCTTTTTTGTGGGCTTCACGATTCAAAAGAATTTGATTCGTGAAGTACTGCCAAATTTTTCAGAATAAAGCCATGTGAAAATTTGGTGGAGCTGGAGGGAGTTGAACCCTCGACCTCTTGCATGCCATGCAAGCGCTCTCCCAACTGAGCTACAGCCCCAAATTTCCTTAATATCAAATCCAGTCAAAATTTGGGTGCCTGTCCAGATCACCTTAATACCTTCTAACAATATCTGGTCAGCCCCCAAAGCTTCTTGTCCTTCGCTTGCGCGCAGGATACATTCCGACATGTGGACTATATCGTCATTTAAGAGTGTCAATATATCATTTCATGCCTTTTTTGTCAATTCAGACAAAAGGGCTATTTTTCATTGTCAACTTTTAAATATCAGAAGGTTGACAATAGAAATCTTAGGCGGTATGATAATCATCTTGCGGGTGATTTCCATAGGATAAAAAATGAAAAATAAGGTTCTTGATTACCTCAAAGAAAAAAATGATTTTGTCTCAGGCCAGAACATGAGCTGTGACTTGGGTGTCAGCCGTACAGCGGTGTGGAAGTGCGTTAAGCAGCTTCAGCGTAGCGGTTATCATATTGAGGCTATTTCTCGCCGAGGATATCGGTTGGCTGGGCAACCGGACAAGCTTTTACCAGACCTTGTGCAGGCACAGTTGAAGACAAAGAGCTTTGGAAAAAAGATCGTTTATTTGGAATCAACGGATTCGACGATGAATGATGCAGCGCGCCTGGCCATGCAAGGCGCCAGCGAAGGGACCGTGGTATGTGCGGAGGCGCAGACGCAAGGACGTGGCCGCCGCGGGCGCAATTGGGTTTCTGAAAAAGACCAAGGCATCTATTTTTCACTTATTTTACGCCCGCGCATTCCTTTGTCCCAAGCTTCTGCGTTAACGCTTGTTTTTGCGACGGCTATCTGCAGGTCTATTCGCGAGGCTACAAATTTGGAAGCGACGATCAAGTGGCCTAACGATATTCTGATCCAGAAAAAAAAGGTTGCCGGTATTCTAACAGAGTTAAGTGCGGAAACAGATCACATTCATTATGTTGTTGTGGGTGTTGGCCTGAATACGGAGGGAAAGATTCCGTTGTCATTGCCGCAGGCTACCTCTTTAGCGCAGCACGTCGACCAGAAGATCTCGCGGGTTCAGCTTTTTCAGCAGATCCTACAGCAAGCCGAAGAATATTACGAGCTTTTTCAAAAACAAGGTTTTGCGCCCATCGCTCAACAATGGCGTGAATTCTCGGCGACACTCAAACAACCTGTCCGTCTTAGCGAAGCACAGCGTACCGTTGAAGGAATAGCGGTTGATATTGATGAGCAGGGGGCGCTTTTGATCCGCGAGAAAAACGGTAATGTTGTTCGTCAAGTGTCAGGGGACATTTTGCATCTTCGGTGAAGCTATGGACGACACTCTTTTTCTAAATAATGTTTTAGGAAGGCTTCGCGAGCAAGATCTTTACCGCTCTTTAAGGGCGGTGGAGGGGGCTCAACAAGCACACATTATTTTTGAAGGACAAAAGGTCATTAATTTTTGTTCCAATAATTATTTAGGACTCGCCGACGATCCAAGGCTTCTTCAGGCAGCACACCAGGCGCTTGACAGCGAAGGTTTGGGTGCTGGTGCTTCGCGGTTGATTTGCGGCAACATGACATCACATCGCAAGCTCGAAGAGCGGTTGGCGGCTTTTAAGAGAACAGAAAAAGCCCTTGTTTTTAGCACCGGATACATGGCTAACGTAGGGATCATCTCCGCGCTATGCGATCGTGAAGATATCATTTTATCGGATAAGCTTAACCATGCTTCGATCGTCGATGGTATTATCTTGAGCCGCGCGGAATTTAAAAGATACCCGCATAAAGACATGGCGGCCCTTGAAGGAATGTTGGCAGCATCTCAAGGTTGTCGCAAGCGTCTTATCGTGACAGATAGTGTTTTTAGTATGGATGGGGATGTGGCGCCTTTAAAAGAAATTGTGACGTTAGCTAAAGAATATGCGGCTATGGTGATGGTTGACGAGGCGCATGGATTTGGCATTTTAGGAGCCCATGGCCGAGGCTTGGCGGAAGAATTAGGCGTTGAAGTGGATATCGATGTCTGCATGGGGACGTTGTCGAAGGCAGCGGGAAGCTTTGGGGCGTATGCTTGCGGATCAAAATCTTTCATAGATGTTTTGGTCAACAAGGCGCGTAGTTTTATTTATACTACGGCGATGCCACCCGCCATTGCCGCGGCATCTGTTCAGGCTATCGATATCATCGAGAAAGAGCCTCAGCGTCGCCGGCAGCTTTGCGCACATGCGCAGATAATGCGGCAAGGCCTCAAGGATCTGGGGTTTGATGTCATGGGATCCATAACACCTATCATTCCTGTGCTACTTAAGGAATCAGCGCTTGTTGTGAAATTTGCGCAAAGGCTGCTCGTTTATGGCATTCTCGCTCAAGGGATCCGCCCCCCGACGGTGCCGGAGGATACGGCGCGCTTACGCGTCACCGTTATGGCAACGCATACACCCGAGGATATAACATGCGCGTTAAAAGCCTTTCAAGCTGTTAAGAAAGAATTATGCCTATCATTGTGACAGAGAAAGATGTATCGTGGCATTACGATCTATCCGGCAAAGGGGAGTGCTTGCTGTTCTTGCACGGATGGGCCAGCAATGGCCGTGCGTTTGCACAGCAAGCGGAATTCTTTTCATCGCGTTATCAGACGCTCATCCTTGACTTGCCGGGCCACGGCGAAACAAGTTGGCAGCCGTTAAGCCTTGATGAGATCGTTTTGGACATCAATTTTATTCTACAGAAATTGCACCTGGCTAACGTCACTATGATCGGAAGTTCTATGGGCGGCATGATCGGCCTAAAATTTTGCGCCACCTTTGCTGAAAAAGTTCAGCGCCTTGTCATGATCGGATCTTTGCCCAAGTTTTGCCGTACCTCGCAAATCCCTCTGGGGCTTCACAAAGCACAATTTCAAAAACTAAAGGATCAAGTCCAAAATCAATATCCGAATATCTTGGAGATATTTTTTCGTTCGCTTTTTACGATCGAAGAGAGGGAAACCGCAAAATTCCGCTGGCTACAGCAGTTTCGCCAGAATGAAAGGATCCCGCAGCAGCAGGCGCTGCTAGATTTCTTAGGCCTATTGGAAGGCGAGGATCTATTGCCGGTATTAAAAAATATTTCTCTGCCGATACAGTTTATTTCCGGGCACGAAGATTACATTTGCCCGCCGGACTCTGTGGCCTTCTTAAAAGCCTTGATGCCCACCGCAGAATTCCATTTTATCGCCCAGAGTGGTCACTTTCCTTTCATTATTCGTTCGGCGGAATTTAACATTCTAGTGCAGGAGTTTTTATTAAAGAAATGAAGACGACGCTCGTTGGTCAAGAACCGCAAAAGACGTTTTCCAAAGCCGCTTGTTGCTACGAACAATATTCTTCCTTGCAGCAAGATATCGGAGAAAAATTGCTCAAAGCACTACCGACAGAAGACCATCGGCTCATTCTTGATGTAGGGATGGGAACAGGATGGCTGACAGAGAAGATCGCAGGGCGTTTCCGGCCGGCGAAAGTTATCGGCATCGACTGCGCTTCTGGCATGGTCGCGCAAGCGAGAAAGAAAAGCATTCATGCTGCCTTGCAAGCAGATGCCCAGGCGTTGCCTTTTCGCAGCGATAGCTTTGACCTGGTTGTTTCTAACTGCGCGTATCAGTGGGTGGAAGACATGCCAAAGGCATTCTGCGAAGCCGCGCGTGTTCTAGCGCCGCGGCGGAATTTTTATTTTTCGTGTTTTGGCAGCAAAACACTTTGTGAGCTTCGTGAAGCTATTCAAAAGAGCGCTCCTGCGGCGGAAAGCGCCTTGCATCATTGGCATCTTTTAACGCAAGGCCATATCCATCAGGCGTTACGCGAAGCAGGATTCTCAGCGTCCCAAGTAACGTGCGAGTTGCGCACGGAACGGTTTGATACGATGTGGGCGTTGATCGCTTGGCTAAAAACGATCGGCGCGAATCGTGTCAAACGCAACATGTTCATCGGCGCGCAGCTTCTTTCAAAGGCAAACACTTACTATCAACAACATTTTCCTTTGCGGGAAGGTATTTCTGTAACATTTGAAGTTATATGGGGATCGGCGCATAAATGAAACGACGCGGCATTTTTATAACAGGGACGGATACGGGCGTGGGCAAAACAGTTGCCACGTTGGCTCTGGGTGTCTTACTTCAAAATAAAGGCGTGAATGTTGGCGTGATGAAGCCCTGCCAGTGCGCTGGAGATGACGCGGTAAATTTAAAAAAAGACCTTCACCTGACAGACGACCTTGCGGTCATCAATCCTTATTTTGCCAAAGAACCCTTATCGCCGCATATGGCTTTCAGCCGTCAGGGCACTAAGATCTCAGTTGAGCATATCCAAAAATGTTTTTGCAAGCTTCAAGAAAACCATGAATTTGTTATCGTTGAGGGCGCGGGAGGGCTGTTAGCGCCGGTTAGCAATAATTATCTTATGGCAGATCTGGCGCGAGATTTAGAACTAGACGTTGTCGTCGTGGCGCGTCTGTCTTTAGGTACTATTAATCATACGTTGTTGACCATCCAGCAGGCAAGGCATTATGGGCTTGATGTCTGTGGGGTTATTTTTAACTCTTCCTTGCCGCAGAGATCCGGCCTATCAGAAAGAACAAACCCTCGCAGTATTCAGAAAATAGGTGCTGTCAATATTCTAGGAGCGATCCCTTATCTTAAAAGTTTCTCGCGGCCGAACATTATACGCCATATGAAGCATAAGATCGCCGTAGACAAGATCCTTTCTTTGAGAAAGAATTCTCGCGCACGCACCCTTGCGCAAGATGACAAAAAATATATTTGGCATCCCTTTACGCAGATGAAAGATTGGTTGCGGCAAAAGCCGCTTGTTATCGAGGAAGCCAGAGGCTGTTATTTAAAAGATGCACAGGGCCGTTGGTACCTAGACGGTGTTTCAAGTCTTTGGGTTAATGTTCATGGCCATCGGCATAAGAAAATTAATGACGCTATTGTTAGGCAGTCCCAAAAGGTAGGCCATTCAACACTGCTGGGGCTGTCGAATATCCCATCCATTGAGTTAGCACGCCGCCTGATCTCCATCGCCCCTCAAGGATTAAAAAAAGTTTTTTATTCTGATAGCGGTTCAACAGCCGTGGAGATCGCTATTAAGATCGCGTATCAATATTGGCAAAATGTCGGCTTTCATAAAAAGAAAACCATTATTCATTTTGCGCATTCTTATCATGGGGACACTTTAGGCAGTGTCAGCGTTGGCGGTATTGATCTTTTTCATCACGTGTACCAAGACCTCATTTTTAAGGCTGTCCAATGGCCAACGCCTTATCCGGATGCGTTTGGCGATACAAAAAAGTTTTCACAAGATTTTCTTGCCGCGCTTGATAAGCTCGAGCGATTTCTGGAAAAAGCCCATCCAAAAACCGCGGCGGTGATCGTCGAGCCGTTGGTGCAAGGAGCTGCCGGCATGATCGTCTGGCCGCAAGGAGCTTTGAAAAAATTAGCGCAGATATGCCACGCCTATGATGTCTTTCTCATCGCTGATGAGGTAGCCACAGGTTTTGGCCGTACGGGAAAAATGTTTGCCTGCCAACACGAAGGGGTTACGCCAGATATTTTATGTCTAGCGAAAGGTATTACCGGAGGATATTTACCCTTAGCCGCGACATTGACCAGCGAGCGTATTTATAAGGGATTTTTGTTTGATTATGGCGCGCAGAAAACATTCTTTCATGGGCATACGTACACCGGCAATCCTTTGGCGTGTGCTGCCGCGATCGCTAGTTTAGATATTTTTCGTGAAGAAAAGACATTGCAAAAGTTAGCGCCCAAGATACAATTTTTCACAGAGGCTTTGCAGTCGTTGCGTGGCTTACCGCATGTGGGAGCGGTTCGCCAGCAAGGCTTCATGGTCGGCGTAGACCTTGTGAAAGATAAGGCGAGAAAGATCGAATATTCTTGGGAAGAAAAGATGGGCGCAAAAGTGTGCGCGCGGATTCGTGATTACGGCGTGATCTTGCGCCCTTTAGGCAACACGATCGTTTTGATGCCGCCGCTGGCGATCTCCACGGAAGAATTAAGAAAGATCGTTACCGCGACTACGTTAGCTATCAAGGACATGACAGAACATGCTAAGGCTTAGAAAGAATAAGAAAGTTTTTGTCGCGATGAGCGGAGGCGTTGATTCCTCGGTCGCGGCCGCGCTGTTGCAAGCCCAAGGGTATGAAGTGGTGGGCGTTACCATGTGCTTTAATACTTCTTTCGCCGACGGCAAGAGGCCTTCGTGCTGCGGTGTAGATGCTATCCAAGATGCTAAGGCGGTCGCGCAAACTTTGCATATTCCGCATTATGTCCTAAATTTTAGCCAAGACCTTCAGAAAAAAGTGATCGATGATTTTTTTCAAGAATATATTCAGGGCCGTACGCCCAATCCTTGCGTCCGGTGTAATCAATATTTAAAGTTCGGGACATTATTAAATAAAGTGAAGGCTTTGGGGGCGGATTATTTGGCGACCGGCCATTATGCCAGAATTGAACGCCGTCGTTTTCACCAAGGGTTTGCCTTAAAAAAAAGTATTCAAGGCACGAAAGATCAGTCCTATTTTCTTTATCAGATCCAGCAAAAAGATTTGCCGTCGATCCTTTTTCCTTTGGGGAGCCTCACGAAGGAGCGGGTCAGGGCGTTGGCGAGAAAATATGGACTAAGAAATGCCCAAAAAAAAGAAAGTCAGGATATTTGTTTTATCCCTGATTCCGGATATCAGAAATTTTTAAAAGATCATCTGGGCCCGCAAGCTTTTGCGCCGGGGCCGATCAAGGATGCGCAAGGCAAAGTTTTAGGACAGCATCAAGGCATTGCCTTTTACACGATCGGACAGCGAGATGGCTTAGGTGTTGCGCTAGGGAAGCCAGCATATGTTTATAACATGGAGGCGGCGACAAATACCCTTTATCTTGGGCCCAAAGAAAGTTTATACTCTCAGGGTTTGGTCGCGCGTCATTTAAATTTTGTCAGCCAAGAATATCCTAAGAAAACCATAGAGGTCGAGGTCAAAATTCGTTATAATCATCCCCAGGTTCGCGCACATTTAACATGCGGGCACGGCGTTGCAGAGATTTATTTTGATAAGCCTCAAATATCTGTGACGCCGGGACAATCAGCTGTCTTTTACAAAAAAGATATTTTGCTCGGCGGTGGCATTATCGAGAAGGCCATCACGATAGATCAGAAAGGAAAACAGCATCATGGAAATCCGCCTTGATACAAGTTATTTAGAAAATATCATCAGCGATAGTGAATGGAAGAAGGTTGTTTTGAAAGTCGAAAAAGCGCATAACGATCTAACGCAGCGTTGCGGCGCCGGCAAAGAATTTACTGGCTGGCTCGACCTCCCGTCGAAAACGAAAGACACCCTCCTTAAAGAACTGACGGCTTTGGGCCAGCAGGTGAGAAAAGAGTCTGATTGTATCTTAAGCCTTGGCATCGGCGGCTCCTACCTGGGCGTGCGCGCTACTCTAGAGTTCCTTATTTGCGATCAAAAGATCCCTGTTTATTATGCCGGGAATAATTTAAGCGCCGGGTATCTATCTTATCTGTTGAACACGGTAAAAAATAAAAAAGTTACCGTGGTCGTTATTTCCAAGTCTGGTACTACGACAGAAACAGCCTTGGCGTTTCGCATTATCAAGGCTTTCATGGAGAAAAAGTACAATAAAAAAGAATTGCAAAAAAGGATCATTTGCATCACGGATGCTACCAAAGGCGCTTTGCGTAAGATCGCCGATAAGAACGGATACCGCACTTTTCCGATCTCCGATGATGTGGGGGGGAGATTTTCTGTTTTGTGCCCGGCAGGGCTTGTTTCGTTAGCTTTGGCAGGCGTCGATGTGCGCGGACTTATGGATGGTGCGCGGTACTCAGAAAAAAGATTTTCTAAGATGAATTTGAACGAGAATATTGCATATCAGTATGCCGCCGCACGATATATGTTAAGCCAAAAAGGTAAGAAGATCGAAGTGATGTCGTCTTTTTATCAGCGGTTGATGTATGTGACGGAATGGTGGAAACAGCTTTTTGGCGAAAGCGAAGGCAAGCAAGGCAAAGGCCTTTTTCCGGCATCGCTTAATCTGACAGCCGATCTTCATTCGATGGGGCAGCTGATGCAAGAAGGGGAGCGCAATATCTTTGAAACATTCTTGATGGTTGAGAATCCCGGCAGCAAGATCTTGATCCCTTCGGACAAGGAAAACCTGGATAATTTTAATTGTGTCGCGGGTCAAGACCTGGATTATGTGAATAAACAAGCGTATAAGGCGACCGCTGCCGCGCATCATGAGGGTGGCATTCCCAGCATGACCATTACCATTCCTGACTATCAAGCTCATTCCTTGGGCCAGCTGTACTATTTTTTTGAAAAAGCCGTTGCGATCAGTGGTTATATGCAAGAAGTGAATCCGTTCGATCAACCCGGCGTGGAAGCTTACAAAAAGAAAATGTTCGAACTTCTTGGGCGTTATTGATTTCTAGTGGATCAAAGGAAGATAAACGAGAAGGGCCCCAACTTATTTGGGGCCCTTTTTCAAAGGTTAAGGTGATAGGCCTTACAGGTGCTTTCGCTATCCTTTGACCTCCTTTTTCCATTATGAGTATGGCATGCAGGATGCCTTTTTTCAAGACCCCCAGAAAAAATATTTTCGTTAAAACGTATATTCTCATACCTTCGATTGACAAGGGGTATGGCACATGATAGAAATAGTACAGAACATTATCTTTACGTAGAGAACCTATGATGAATAAAGCAAGAATAATGATCGGATTAGGATTGCTCATTTGCGCCTTCATTGCCGCGATGACGGCTTTTTATTTTATTAATGAAAAAGCTGATGCGAACCTCAAAGAGGTGGATACACTGCAGGTTCAGATGGCGAATCTTATTGCAGAAAAGGGCGAAAAGTATCTTCCCGCCTCTGATCGTGAACGCGTTAAGCGAGAGCGCGTGGATATCGAAGATGTCTTGTTGCGTACGGAAAAAGTCTATGGCGAAAAAGAACTCAAACGCAAGGACGGCATTTTGTGGATTGACCGGGCCTCGTCTGCTTGCATGATCACTCTAGGAGCCGCCAATGGCCTGATCCCCGGAACGTATTTGTCGGTGTACGATGAGATTGCTAATCCTGATGGCACGACGATCAGCGAGAAGGTCGCGGATGTGATCGTGGAAAAAACATTTGATATCGTTTCCTACGTTACGATTTCCGATAAGAAATTTGGTGACTTTAGCCGTGATTATTATCGGGTCACTGTTAAAGAGACGCTGTAGCCTGGCATCAGAAAAACAACCATGTGGCAAAAATCCCCCTTAGGACAACTTCTCGTTGACGAAAAGATCATCACGCCTCAACAATTGCATGCCGCGCTTGAGGAACAAAAAAAGACCAAAGACCTTTTAGGTGTTACGCTGGTACGCCTCGGCTTTGTTGACGAGGAGTCGATCTACCTACCTGTCCTGGCGACACAATTAGGTGTTACCTTTGTTAATCTGAAAACAGCTGTCATCAGCCCTGAGGCTTTGGCCAGGATCCCTGCAAAAGTCGCCGAGCATTATCAAGTGATGCCGGTTAACTGGCAGGAGAATGTTTTGACTGTCGCGGTTAATCATCCTTTAGATGTCCGCTTGCTGGATGATCTATCCGTTGTTTGCCGGACCAAGGTTAAGTCTGCCTTAGCATCCACCAAGGATATTCTTGATGCGATCCGTAAATATTACGGTGTCGGCGCAGACACGATCGACCAGATGATGCAAACAGCTTCTTTTAAAGAAAAAACACAGGAGCCTATTGATGTTGTGGAGACCCTTGATTCGGAAGCTTCGATCGCCAAATTCATTAATCAGATCTTAGCTGAGGCGCAGCAGAAGCAAGCGACGGATATTCATATAGAGCCATTTGAGGATGAGCTAAAGATCCGTTATCGTATTGATGGGGTTTTGTATGATGCGAAGGCCCCATCCAACATCAAGCATTTTAAAGATGCGATCTCTTCCCGTATTAAAGTTCTTTCGAATCTGAACATCGCTGAAAAACGGTTACCTCAAGATGGGCGCTTTAGATTCCAAACACCCAAAACAGATCTAGACTTAAGAGTTTCTTTTTTACCAACGCCTTTTGGCGAAAGCATTGTCATCCGCCTTCTCAACTCGTCAAAATTGTACCGATTATCTGACTTAGGCCTGCCGTCTGCTGAAGAAAAGATCCTTGATGAGCTTATTCAAAAACCGCATGGCATTATTTTCTTGACCGGTCCTACGGGAAGCGGAAAAACAACAACGCTTTATTCATGTTTGTCGCTGGTGAATACCATTGATAAAAAGATCATCACGATCGAAGACCCGGTAGAGTATCAGCTAAAAGGTGTCACGCAGATTCAGGTCAATCCGCGCATCGGCCTTACATTCGCGGCAGGGTTACGTTCGATGTTGCGTCATGATCCCGACGTGATGATGGTTGGCGAGGTCCGGGACACGGAAACCGCAGAGATCACGATCCAAGTCGCCTTGACAGGGCACCTTGTTTTTTCAACCCTGCATACCAATGACGCAGCCTCAGCCGTGGCGCGCCTTGTAGATATGGGAGTGGAACCTTATCTGGTTTCAAGCTCTGTGTTGTGTTTTATCGCTCAACGTCTTGTGCGCCTGCTCTGCCCACACTGCAAAATACCGACAGCGATCACGCAAGATATGCTGACGGAGTTCGGGCTAAAGGCGGCGGATGTTGCTAACCTTACAGTCTACGAAGCTAAAGGATGCGAAGCCTGCGGCTTGACCGGCTATCAGGGTCGCCAGGCCATTTTTGAGTTCCTTGTTATGAATGAAGAAATGCGCGCACTTATTTTACAAAAGATCTCCAGCGTACAAATCAAGAATAAGGCTGCCCAGCTTGGCATGCGCACCTTGCGCCAAAGCGGCTGGGATAAGATCCGGCAAGGTCTTACGAGCCCCAGCGAAGTCATTCGCGTGACCCAAGAAGAAGACCTTTAATTTTCCTAAATCATTGCAAACGCTTGCTTTTTGCGCTTGTGCAAGCCTTGTTTTTCTCTTCCTGGATGCTATTTTTAGACTAAGGAGGAGTGTATTATGCACGAGATGGTCTTAAAGAATATGACGTCTCAAGACAAGCGCTTCAATGAAACGCTGATGGCGGAAGTTTTTGAGCATCAGGGCATGTCTCGTGTTTTCGAGCGGAGGATCATTGTTAAAGTTACGGATATCGTAGAGCTCCATAACGATTTTCGTGCGGAAGAATTCTTGCGCAAAGAACTTGCGGAAAATTATCACCCGGAAACCTATGTGCTGCGCCTTGTGGATCGGCTTCAGGGACGAGAAGAGCAACTTTGCAAGATCGTCGGGCACCAGTATATTATTGTCGGAACACAACTTTTTATTGTTAAGATCTCTTGTTGTTTTCGTAAGGTCATCAAGCAAACTCCTTGCGCGTAAAGAGTCTTTTATGCGTCATTTTTGCTCCTGAGTTGTCTTGCATCAGGTTTGAGCGTATGTTAGAATGACACCGCTATGGCAAAATTTTCTTATCGCGCCAAAAAAGGCGTTCATGAAGTCATTGAAGATGTCGTAGACGCCGCTAATATTCAGGAGGCTGTTTTAAAGATCACCCAACAAGGGCTTTCTCCTATTGATATTGATGTTTTTCAAGAGAAAAAAGCAAAAAGCGCTTTGCCTCTGAAGCCTTTCCCGACCTTTAACCGTTCCCGTATTTCCCGACGACAGATCGTTTTGCTCACGCGGCAGATGTATGATCTTGTTGATGCCGGTATCCCGCTCTTGCGCGCGTTACGGTTGTTGGCCGAGCAGGACGGTCAGGCTGCTTTGAAAAATATTCTTGAAGATATCGCTCGCTTCGTGCAGGATGGCGGTTCGCTTTCTGGTGGACTTGCGCGTTATCCAGATGTTTTCTCGCCGTTGTATATTAATCTTGTTAAGTCCGGAGAAAGCAGTGGACATCTTAATACCGTCCTCGGCCGCTTAGCTGACTTTCTCGAAAAAGATCATGAGGTGTCACAAAAGGCCGCGACAAGTCTTATTTATCCGTCATTGATCTTAGCTGTGGGGGTCGTGACTGTTTTTATTTTGCTCTCCTTCGTCATCCCTCGACTAACAGAAATGTTCGATGAACTGTCCCAAAGGCTTCCTTGGCCGACAGTATTTTTGATCAGCGTGAGTCAGTTCTTTGCACGTTTCTGGTGGCTCGTGTTAGCGGCTGCCGCCGGATCATTTTTTTATGGACAATATCTGTACCGCCTTCCACAAAAGAGGTTAAAGTTCGATACGTTTCAATTACGGCTACCACTGGTGGGGGAATTCATTGTGAATCTTGAATTGGTGCGTTTCGCGCAGACCTTAGCGACCTTGCTTGAGGGAGGCGTGCCCATTGTCGAGGCTTTACGCGGCGTAGCGGCTGTGGTGACGAACCATGCCCTGCGCCAGGATGTGAGCCGGCTGGCCGAGGCTGTTGCCGGCGGCGCCAGCCTAACAGAGGGCTTAAAAAATGTTGCTTTTTTTCCGTCAGCTGCCATTAACATGGTGGCAGTAGGCGAAGAATCGGGACAGATGGAAAAGGCCTTGTATAAGATCGCCGGCTCCTATGAGCGGCAGACAGATCAGATCATCCGCGCGATCACATCACTTTTAGAGCCGGCGCTCATTGTCTTGATCGGTGCCGTGATCGGATTTATTGTCGTGGCAATGCTGTTGCCGATATTTCAAATGAATCTTATTATTCAATAACGAAAGGAAAGGTCATGTGCAGGGTAAAAAATATCCGCGGTTTTACGTTAGTGGAGATTATGTTAGTTGTGATCATTCTGGGCGTGCTCGTGGCGATGGTCGTTCCCAATCTCGCCGGCCGCGGGGAACAAGCCCGACGGTCCGCGGCGAAAGCAGATATTGAGGCGAACCTTGCGACAACGCTGGATCTTTATGAATTTGATAACGGGCGTTATCCGACGACAGAACAGGGCTTGCAAGCACTTTTAGTGCAACCGACAAGCGCTCCTGTGCCAACCAGCTGGAACGGCCCGTATCTTAAAAAGAAAAAGATTCCTAAGGATCCGTGGGGCCATGATTATATTTATGTTTGTCCAGGGGTGCGCAATGCGCAAGGGTATGACCTGTCATCGTATGGTCCTGATGGCGTAGAAAGCGATGATGATGTTACAAGTTGGGCTGAAGAACAATAGCCGTAGCGGCAAGAGGGTGACGCTGCCTTGCTCGAAGGGTCGTCTGGTGAATATTCTTTCTCGAGCTTTTACGCTGATCGAGCTTTTGCTGGTCGTTATCTTGCTGAGTGTTTTAGCGGGTCTTTCTATTCCCAACCTTCCTAAGCATTATGCACGTCTTCAGCTCCAGCAAACAGCCGAACATATAGGATATCTTATGCGTTACGCGCAAAGTGCATCTGTTGTCGGCCAGAAAGAATGCAAGATTTGCTGTGATACAGCTCAGCGGACATATGTTTTGCGTGAGGAGAATTTTTCTGGCGACCATGATTTAGGCGCAGAGACTGGCAAGGATTTTACGGCTGTCGAGGGGGACAAAGGGCGGGTCTTTCGCGTGCCCCAGCACTTATCATGGGAAGCTCCGAGTGATTGCATCGGGTTTTACCCTGATGGGGTCATAGATCGTGCGAAGATCTTTCTTCGGACAAAAAATGATGAGACTATGGTTGTTTCCACCCAAGAACAAAGAGGGAGAGTCAGTGTTTTTTCCGCGACTGAAGAATAAGAGCGCTTCATTTTTGCTTGAGGCACTGATCGCTGTATCTATCTTGGCCGTAAGCCTGGTCGTTATTATTCGTGCCCATGTGGCAGCGTTGCGTTCCCAGGTCTTAGCACAAGATTACGCTTTGGCGAGCTTGTTGTTAGAGCAAGAAATGATAGCGCTCATTGAAAATGGGTATTTGGCGAATAATGTTCGTACGACAAAGAAATTACCAGCGCCCTATGAAAGCTTTGAAGTAAGCTTGGTAACTCAGCCGGCTGGCAAGACCTATAATTTTGAAAATTTAAACGAGGCGGATGTAACACTATCGTGGCCTATGGGCCAAAAAACCCAAAAGCTTTCAGCTTCAACCTTTGTTTTTCACAGCCCTTAACATGATGACGGTTAATAAAAAAAAGCATGGCTTTACCTTTGTCGAATTCCTCTTAGGTTTTCTCATTTTCTCGATCATGGCCGTTGCGCTGTACAGCACGTTTGCCAGCGGATTAAAGATCCAGAAGCGGGCTAACAGCGAGGGCCTTTTATATCATCAAGCCAAGATGAGCTTAGACATGATCGCTCGTGAATTAGAATCATCTCTTTCTTTTAATTTCTCGCAATCGTATCCGGCTTTAAAGCCTTTTGAAGCTGGTCGTCAGCGATTTTCGTTCTTGATAGCCGATCGGGATCAGATAAAGCGTGTCACATACTATGCGCAAGATCCAGACAAGGCCATGGTTCATAAAATTTTATTGGGCCAGCGTTCGCAGAAAAATGTTGCCGTAACGAATATTCGCAGTAATGCTTCCTTAGGGGAAGTTGTCTTAATGCGCCGGGAAGAGTTGCTGGCTCATTTTGTCAATGGGCAAAATGATGTTTCAAGCCAGGAAGAAATTATTTTGGATCATATTGAGGAAAAGTCGTTCAAGATCTTATATGCCTATTTGACCACGGAAAAAGGAGCTACCACTCTTCAGTGGCAGGAGGGCTGGGACAAAGATTATCTTCCCGCTGGCGTGCGATTAGAAATGACCCTCAGGCCTTCGGGACAAAGCCAGAAGGTTGTTTCTGTTGTCAAAGATATTTACATTCCGACAGGATTCTGGGAAGAGGCGTCGTGAAGTTTATGGGGTTTTGTTTGAGACATAATAATAAATCTGGCATAATATTAATAGTCGTTCTTTGGGTCTTGGCGATCTTGTCTGTTCTCGCTATCGGACTTGGCAGGGCTGCGCGCATGGACTTAAGCCTTGCGAAACATCGCGCCGGAAAGGTGCGTGCTGATTTTTTGAGTTGGGCAGCGGCGCATTATGCGATGAATCAACTGCGACTTGACGGGGAAGATGCCGCTTTTTCATCGACGGATACAGCGTACACTTGTGGCTTTGCCGCCAAGGAAGGCGAAACGCCGGAAGAAATCTTTAAGAATGTAACTCTGGCAAGCGGTTCTTTTGACATCGGCTATCCTTTGAAGGATAGCGCCGGGAACAATTATATGTGTTATGGATTTCAAGATGAAGACCGGTATCTTAATATCAACGGTATTCATCAGCAAAATTATCGGATCCTTGCGCAATTGCTGATCTTGTTGGGCGTCGCGCAAGATCAAGTTGAGAATATAGCAGCGCAAATTGTTGACTGGAAAGATGCTGACACCGAGAACATGGCTTTGGGCTTGGGCGCGGAAAAAAACGATTATGGATCTCTGGATGCCAAGTTCTGCAAGGATGCGCCTTTTGAGAACATTGAAGAGTTGATGCTTGTTCAGGGGATGACGGAAGATGTGTTTGCCAAGATAAAGAACGTTGTGACCGTTTTTCCTCGGCAAGATGTCAGCCTGGGAGTTAATATCAACACAGTCATCCCAGTTGTTTTGCAGGCTTTGTTTCGTTTTTCTGCAGAAAACAACCCGAGCGTCGGCGTTACGGATGCGGATAGCTTAGCGGAGAAGATCGTTACGTACCGCAAAGGAGATGACGGTGTTTTGTGTACGGCCGATGACCGGCCTGTTAAAATAGCCAATGCTCCTGGAGAGCTAGGGCTTAATGTCAGCGAGCAGGCCGTATTTGCTGCAGCGATGAATTATTTAAAGGAAACATCTGATCATTTGCGTTTTCACGCCAAGAGCGTTGATAGCCAATTTCATGTGGCGACAGAGCTTGAAGCGGTCGTTGGGCGAGAAAATCTATCTTTGCTGTTGTGGAAAAGAAAATGAAACGAAATCCTCTTCTTATTATTGAAATTAACGACCGTCATTGTAAGATCCTGCGCGCTAAGCCTGTTGCGCAGGAGTATCAGGTCAGCAATCTTTCCGTTGTAAGAATTACTGATCCTTCCAGGGAGGCGCTTGCTAAGCTTTTATCATCGCAGGTGAGCGCGGCCGACAAGAAGGCGCATTGCGTGATGGTCTTAGCCCGCCAGCAAGTCATCCTAAAAAATCTTTCTTTGCCGTCGCAGGCAAAAGAGGAGCTGCAGAAAATGATCGCCCTGCAGATCGCGACCCAGGTTCCTTACGCGCGGGAAGATATTGTTTTTGATTACTTAGTTTTAGGCCAAGATACGGCTGGGTATACAAAAGTTTTAGTGGCTATTGTACACCGGGAAGCTGTTGATGAATTATTTAAGATCGCAAAAGAAGCCGGCTTGACCGCGCGTCAGCTTGTTTTAAGCTCGTCGAGCATTGTTAGATGGGCCAATCATAAGCTGACGGCGGAATTAAGCAACGCGGCGTCCATCTTTGGATTACTTTCCCTGGAAGCTGATACGAGCGAACTCTGCTTAGTCAAAGATCAGCAGCTTGTTTATTCGCGAGAGATCAAGCATGGATTACGTGATATTGGAGGAGATTTTGAGAATGCGTTCTTAAAAGATATCAGTCTAACCTTGGAATCTTTTGCTCGCGAGCATGAGCACGAAAAGATAGCAAAACTTTTTGTTTTATCAGCGCCCTTGCAAGGTGTGTTATTCGACAATATCAAGGCCCAGGGGCATATTGATGTTGGCTTTGCGGACCCGGTTTCTTTTTTAAAGAATACTGAGGCGGTTGTTTTACCGCAAGCGCATGGGGACGACTACGCCTCGCCAGTTGTATGCCTGGGGGCTGTGGATGAGAGCCAAAAGATGACGTTAAATCTTTTACCCGAACAGATCCGTAAAGATCAACAGGGAAAAACACAGCGACGGCAATTCCTAGGGCTTGGGCTGCTTGCTGCTGCGAATCTTGTGCTGGCGAGTGTTATTTTCTTCCAGCAATTTTATCAAGAAGAATCCTATTTGGCTGCCTTAAAGCAGCAGACATCCAAAATGCGTTTACGCGCTGAAGAAGTCAATCGCCAGAAGGATCAGATCAAGAACATTGAGCAAAGCGCTGTTCCCTCAGCATCTGTTGTAGATATTGTCGACGGCCTTTATGGCATGACGCCCAAAGAAGTATCGTTTCAGCTTCTTTTTCTTGATCGCAATGATCGCTTGACCATTCAAGGCATTGCCGAGAGCCGTTCAAGCGTGAATGATTTCCAGCGTAACTTGATCAATAGCCCATTATTTCAGGATGTGAATCTGGAATACGCTGCTCAGCGACGATTTTTTGAGGGCGAAATCACTGATTTTAAAATAACAGCGGTTGTCAAGCGCGGTAAGGAGACGCCATGAAGCGCGCGTTCTCTTCTCGCGAGAAAATGATCTTTGTTGTGTGCGTGGTTGTGGTGCTTATTTATGGCGGCTATCGATTTGGTTACCAAGCACTACAAGAAAGCACTGCCACGCGCCAGCAACGCGTGCTGCAAGCAGAAAAAGAATTGCGTCAATATAAAGATGTTGTGCGCGAGCAGAGCCTTGTCAGCCGTAAGCTTTTAGCTTATAAGGAGATGTTTGCACAAAAAGGATCTGATGAGCAAGAAATGACAAAAATGCTTTCTGAGGTAGAGGCTGCGGCTCAGAACATCAACATGAAGATCATTAATATGGAGCCGGAACGGATCAAAAAAGGCGATTTTTATAACTATTTCTCGATCAATGTTCAGGCGCAAGGGTCTTTGAAGAAGATATTTGAATTCTTATATGCCTTAGAAAGTCAAACATACCGTTTTCGCATTGATGAGATGCGCTTGGAGAAATATTCTTTGCGCGCTGATGAGCTCAAGTGTCAATTTGTTGTCAGCCGTTTTCTTATATCAAAATAATCTCTCTCTTTTTTTGGTAGCGCTTTCCCTAAAACCCTCCTCAGCCCTTTAAACCTCTTATATATATTCTATACTTTAACCTGTCAGGGAACAGGGTAGAATATATGGTTATTTATACTAAGAAATATAAGAATTCTATATGTTTTAAGGCTGTGGCTATGAGCCTTATTCTGTCTTTTGGGCTGATGAGCATAGCTCCAAGTCCGGCCTTCGCTCAGGGTGTCTTGAGCCTTCCTGCCCCTGGTTCCGTTGTAAACTTAAGCTCTGGTTTTGTGCCTGTCATGCTCAGAGGTCTTAAGGTCTATCCGGACAATCCTTTCAAGTTCGACTTTATCATTGATAGCGGTAATACAGGGCTTGTTGGCGATGCGTTAAAAGAAGAATCTCAAAAATTAGCTAAGTATTTTCTGGCGACCCTGACGACTCCAGAAAAAGAGTTGTGGGTCAATCTCTCTCCTTATGAAAACGATCGCATCATCCCCGAAGACTTAGGGGAGACCGCCATGGGCCAGGACCTTTTGGCCCAAGACTATATCCTCAAGCAAGTGACAGCTTCTCTTATCCTGCCTGATAGCGAAACAGGTAAAGCTTTTTGGGATAAAGTTTACAAAAAGACTTACGAAACATACGGAACGACCAATATCCCCACGGATACATTTAATAAAGTGTGGATTGTTCCGGAAAAAGCGACTGTTTATGAGGACAGAGATACAGCATTTATCACAGAGAGTCGTCTAAAAGTCATGCTAGAAGAAGATTATACGGTGCCAAACGAGAACCAGAAGAAGGTAAAGACAATATCTTTCAACACCTTAACTTCTTCCGTTGCCAGAGAAATCCTGATTCCTCTTCTGGAGAAAGAGGTGAATGAGGGCGAGAATTTTACGCAGCTGAGACAAATGTTTAACGCCATGGTTTTGGCAACTTGGTATAAGCAAGCCCTCAAAACATCCCTATTGAATAAGGTTTATGCTGACAAGAATAAAACAGCAGGCATTAAGCCTCCCTCTGAAAAAAACAACATTGAAGCGATCTACGATCAATATCTTGCGGCCTACAAAAAAGGCGTTTGCGATCTTGTTAAGGTTGAGCAAGACCCATATACCCACAAATCTGTTGCGCGTAAGTATTTCTCAGGAGGCTTTGGCAGGTCCGGGGGAAATCCTATTTCATCAGCGATCACCAGGAAGCCTTTCGCCGCTTTAACGAGCGGATTGTCAAAGTTTATCGTCGGGACTGCGTTTGCCGTTGCCATGATACTGGGAGGTCCTTCCTCCGCAAGCGCCCAGAAGTCCGCGGGATCCACCTCTGCGGCAAATATTATGGGAACGGAAGAGGTGAGGGTTAATTCTTTAGCCGCGGAAAAGGATTTTCTGAAATTATACAAATACAGAAAAACAGAAAAAGATGAAGCCTTCATTTTTATCAAACAATATAAAGACTCTGCATGGGCTGAAAATCAGGTAAAAACGATATTTCAGGATAAGTATGATTTGGCTATAAAGTATGGATACAATTTCTTAGATATGTCAGAAAAATGGCCCTGGCTTGAGCAGTCCATCCAAAAAGCCATGAAAGAAGAGCCGCGGGCAACAGTAGGGCACGGCCCAGACTATTTATCCATGCTTAAAACATGGCCCTGGCTTGAGCAGTCCATCCAAAGCGCTATGAAGGAAGATCCTTGGGCAACAGTAGAGCACGGCCTCAGCTATTTATCCATGCTTAAAACATGGCCCTGGCTTACGCAGTTCATCCAGGACGCCATGAAGGAAGAGCCACGAGTAACAGTAACCCACGGATATCGTTACTTCTCCATGCTTAAAACATGGCCCTGGCTTGAGCAGCTTATCCAGAGCGCCATGAAGGAAAAGCCTATAGAGACAGTAGCCCACGGCCATCACTATTTACCTATGCTTAAAAAATGGCCCTGGCTTGCGCAGTTCCTCCGGGACGCCATGAAGGAAGAGCATTGGGCAGTAGTAGCTCACGGCCATCACTACTTGTCTATGTTTAAAGCATGGCCCTGGCTTGAGCCTTTCCTTCAGGATGCCATGAAGAAAGTATGGTCAGGAATGGCAGTAGCCTACGGCCATTACTACTTGCCTATGCTTAAAACATGGCCTTGGCTTGAGCCTTTCCTTCAGGATGCTATAAAGTCAGACCCGGGTACAACAGCAGAGTACGGTGACCGCTACTTGCTCATGGCTGAAAAATATCCTTGGCTTGAGCAGTCCATTCAGAACGCCATGAGGGAAGAGCCAAAAATAACAGTAACTCATGGCCATAGATACTTGCTCATGATCGAGAAATATCCATGGCTTAAACAGTCCATCCAAAACGCCATGAAGGCAGATCCGGGCACAGCAGTGATTTACGGCCATCACTACTTATCCATGGCCAAAGAACATCCTTGGCTTGAGCAGCCCATCCAGAACGCCATGAGGGAAGAGCATTGGGCAGTAGTAGCCTACGGCTACGAATACTTACCTATGGCTGAAAAATATTTCTGGCTTGCGCCTTTTATCCAGATCGCTATGAAGCAATATCCTTGGGCAACAGTAGAGTACGGCAATGATTACTTATTTATGGCTGAAGAATATCCCTGGATTGAGCAGCTTATCCAGAGCGCTATGAAGGAAGAGCCTTGGGCAACAGTAGAGCTCGGCTACAGATATTTGCCTGTGGTTAAAGAACATCCTTGGCTTGAGCAGTTCATTCAGGACGCCATGAAGAAAACTCCTGAGCTCGCTCTCAATGAATACCATTTCTTGAGAGATCTTGCGACCAAGGATCAATGGCTTGAGTGGATAAAAGGATATCGCGAGTCTGCTATGGACAACCATATTCGTCTCAAAGACCTTATGTCCAAGGAGCAATGGGATGCATTCTTTGAGCCATATCCGTTTGAAGCTTTTAAGGTTGGCTATGAGCCCTATGCGAACCTAACTGAAAGCGAACTTCAACAAAAATCTATCGAAGTTGCCGGTAGGCACTTTCTGGATTTTCTTAAATTTCCGAAGAACCAAGAGAATGTTAAGAAAGCAGCCGATCTTCTTAAAGAGTTAAGGAATGATGTGCAGGATACGATCATCTTTGGGCCCGGGATCCAAGTTATTAATTTGGCTAATGAAGAAGACCGATTTGACTTGGGCGAAATGGAAGCGCTAGAGAAAAGCGCAGGCGTAAGACCTGAGGACATCGTATCGCTAAAAGGCGGGAAAAAAGCCGTCATTGACAGCTTGATCGCTCAAATCAAGAGAGCGCCTCCTGGCCCGCTGCGAATTTATTATTTAGGGCATGGCGAAAAGAAATTTCTTGGCATAGACAACTTTGCGATCCTCGAATACACAAAGCTTGCAGATGCGCTTTTAGAACGGGGAGACATCAACAACGTGATGTTTTTAAATTTTAGCTGTTTTTCTTTTAATTTCAATGAATTTTTGGTTCGGTATTTGCAATCAAAGGCAGGGTCTTTCCCTCAGGCTGTGTTTTCACAGGCGGATAAGGATCGTCTGGGGTATGGAGGAGGGAGCGGTCTGCTTCCTTCGCTGAAGCGTCATTATGAACCCGGTAAGCCCTTGCTGATAAAGCATTTTATAGCGGCAGAAGACATAAATGTTTTTCAGCAGCAAAATCCGTCCGCTTTCTATTCTTTTGACCAGGATTTTCTTAAGAAACTTATTCAAAAATATTTCCCGGAGATCGATATCAACTCTCTGAGCTTTCCCTACATGCCGCCGATCTCGGATGATCTACAGATAGCAAGACCGAATTCGACGGATCGGGTAGTTTTAGATCGTGCGGAGGTTGCGGGAAGCTTGGCGATTCATCCCAACGGCTTTGGTTTGGGCGAAACTTTTTATTGGATGCCGCAGGCGGATTCGTCTGGGAACGGAGGGGCCGCCGCGAGTTCAGCGTCGTCGACTATCAGTGCAGGAATAAAAGAGTCCCGACTCGCAAAGGTAAAGTCGCTAAAAGAGGTCATTGCAGGGCAGAAACCTTTGTTCGCTATTGAGATCGATGAAGAGTATGCGCAAGAATATAAAATACCTGAGAGCAAAAAAGAAGTTGTACGTTTGATGAAGCGAATGATTCTAGGAGGGCGATCCGCGACTGAAGAAATCCAACAAGCTCTTAAAGCCCAAGACATGATGGCAAATGTTGACAACATTCTTAAGGTCAAGCCAACTCAGGAATCAGCTCGGCTTATTATTGATTTGAGCGCCCTTGTTGCGCAGGAGGGAAGCGAAGATGAATTCATGCAGACTCTTGAAAAGCTGGCGGAAATGAATCCTTTCACAATGTTTTATATCAACACCAACAGGATTCCTCTTGCGGAGCAAGCGTTCCAAGATCTACAAAAAAAGGGTTTCCCCAACATTGTTAGGGCGAACGTCTCAACGGAAATAACAAAGAATTTAGTCCAGCATGGGGGATTTGGAGTTGTCATTTCCGAATTGGATGTTAAGGACCATCCTTACGCAACATTGACACTTTCTATAAACCGTAATCGCTTGCTTAAAGTTGACCCTTTATGGAATCTTGCGCGCTGGAGATCAGCTAATGAGCATTCAGACAATAATCAGCACAATTATTTAATGAATCAGGTTGAGGGAGGCACGCCTATTTTTATCGCTTCTGAGAATAGGTTTTTTGCGGATAATGGAGATTTTAATCTGGACAAAGAAAGCCTTGCTGTCAGATCTTTTAAGGAGAAGGTCATTCAGCGACCTAGCCTTAAATTCCCTGAGCCAGGAAAAAACATTTCAAGACGGCAAGAACAAAGAGTGGAAAAATATGCCTCGCAGTATCAAGCTCGTGAAAATATTATTACCGGAACTTTTATGATGATCGTTGATCTTGAAGGTAAAAAACATATTACTGATCTTATCCATCAGGCAGCAGAAGATAACTATCGAGTCGCTAAAGATCTTCCTAGATATGCTTTTGGTTTTGTGAATGATCTCCGGGCGAGACAGCTTATCACAAACGAAGCTTTTTATGATAGGGCCATAGATAATGCTAGGCAGGGTAATGAAGGCGCTTTGGGTTTTCTTGTTTTTATGGATAGAATGTACTATTGGCCTAGAAACGAGACTGAGGAGATTCCGCGTGTTGTTCGGGAAAAAGTGCGCACATTTCTCAAAGGAATGGATGTTGTCTTGTATCGAGACAGGGTTAGAGAAAGGAATGTTTTCTGGGGCCTTAATCATTTATCAGATTTGGGAAATAGCGAAGCCCAGAATATTTTGGCTGCAGACCAGACAGCATCAAGCAGCTTGCAGGCAAGCAATCAGGTTGGTGGTATTGATTTTAATTCTTCTAATCTCGAGCTTAAGCGTACCGGCTCATCGTCTATTCAGTTCAGCCTGTCTCCTGAATGGCAGGGAGTGGACCTGGAGGCTCTCCCGGGTTTTGTGCCGGTTATTATCAACATCGTTCCCATTGCGGACTTGATGGGTATTTTAGGTTTAAGCAGCGATGAGTCTGCGGCAGAACAGGGCATTCTGTCGAAAGAAAATCTCATCGCGCAACAGGATTTGGTCGCGTTGAAGGATTAAGGATATGAAGAAATTTATCGCCATAACTATTTGTTTAGCTTTCCTGGCACAAAGCGTTATGCCTAGCCCATCCTTTGCCCAGACTCTTCAGCCTGCTCCAACGCTTTTAAGCCCATCCTTTACCCCTACCCTGGTCCGTGGTATCCGCGTTTATCCTGATAACCCTTTTCAGTTCGACTTTATCGTAGATAGCGGAGATACTGGCTTAAAAGGTGAGGAGCTTAAAAGTGAATCCGAAAAACTTATTAGATATTTTCTCGCTTCCTTGACTCTTCCTGAAAATGATCTGTGGGTCAATCTTAGCCCTCATGAGAAGGACCGTATCGTACCCAAGGAGCTAGGCGCAACCGAGATGGGTATCGAT
>Ga0172375_10001059_pt1 | contig 44665 bp, 46 predicted proteins | sample LakKiv1m_FD_114537 | JGI IMG/M metagenome (GOLD analysis project Ga0172375, IMG submission 114537) | Freshwater microbial communities from Kabuno Bay, South-Kivu, Congo - kab_092012_11.1m | ecosystem: Environmental > Aquatic > Freshwater > Lake | place: Democratic Republic of the Congo... | reverse complement strand
GCAAGGCGTGTCATTGAAAACTGGAGGATCGAGTACAACACGGTCAGACCCCATGATTCTCTGGATAAATTAACGCCAGAGGAATTCATGGCCAAGCTCAAAGAACAAAACAACAACCAAAACCCCTTGGAATTCTCACAGCCAGTGGTTTAATTCAGGGGAAGGGTCACAGACGACTCCAAACATCGCCAGAAAAAACGACCCTTTCTTTATCATCGAATGATTCCCCGGCTCCTCGATAAAACCGCCCCTCTGCGGAGCGCTTGGGTATCAAAAGATCCGAGACTCATTTTATTTTAAAATCACGATGAAGGTGCCGAGCGTGATGAAGCCGATCCCCACCCACTGGTAGACGGACAGGCGCTCTCCCAAAAACAGCAAAGACAACCCCACGGCAAAAACGAGGCTTAATTTGTCGATCGGAGCGACCAGCGACGCCGGACCCGACTGGAGCGCACGAAAATAACACAGCCATGAAAGCCCGGTTGCCAACCCCGAGAGAACGAGAAAGATCAAACCCGTCCGATCCAACGGACCTTTCCATTCGCGACGGACGGATACGATGAACGTGATGAATCCGAGTATGACGACGGTTCGGATGAGCGTCGCCAAATTTGTCGGAATGTTTTTTACGCCGATTTTCGCGAGAATCGCCGTCAGGCCCGCAAAAAAAGCCGAGCCGATCGCGAAGAGTTTCCAATCCGACATCTCCTGCCTTTCATGAACCCCACACTACTGAATTATTTCGGATGCAATCGGGTCCCGTCAAGTGGGGTTCAGTTAAATTTAAAGGACGGTTTTAAAGGTTCTATTATGCATGAGTCCGCATGGAACCGAAAGGCGAAAAACGCCCTGGTCCCCTCTCCGAGTTTTAACCCTTTTGAGCGTTCCGGACCCAGGAAGCAATCGATTCAAAAACGATCCGGGACATCGCATCGCACCCTTTTGGGGTCAGGTGGATGTGATCCATGAAAAAGGCGGGAAACCCCGAAAGAGGAGTCACATCGATGATTCTGTTCGGCTCTATTTCGTCCTGAACGGCTTGATAAATCAATCGAAAGGCCGATAAATGCGTTTTAAAATCAAAACCGTGGTAGTCGAAATGGCAGCGCATTTGCTGCTCGGGGGACAACCCCGGTGCGATCAGAGTGGCTTGTTTGATGACAAATAATTCAGCGCCCATCAACTTTGAGGCTGTTTTGATGAGGCGTAGATTGTCCCTGAAAATTTCGGCTCCCCTCGAGTCGTATTCCTGGGGCATGATCCATTTTTCTTTAGGGGCGACTTCCCCCGTGCGTTTTTTGGCCCAGTTGAGGCGTATCCGCGTCAGAAGCTGAGATCGCCGGATCCAGGAATCGATGGGCAGAGGCTTCACCGTTTCCAAAAACTGAGTTTGATTGTAATTCCAGTCTCCGCCCGGCCCGGACCTCCAGTTCATCATGGAATCGACCTTTGATTTATTAAAACAGTACATCTCGTTCCAACCGTGATTCGCGCAAATGAGATCCGGTTTGAAAAAGCGAATACGGGTCCACAATCTCCCATACGATTCGAAACTGGTATAGCCCGGAACCCCGGCGTTAATGAAATCGAATTTTTTAGAAGGAAATTCCTTTTTGAGCAGCTTAACGACTTTCCAGGGCCAGGTATCCCCGTCCGAAACAAAGATGCAAGCCGTGGAAGATTCTCCCAAAAAACAATGCGAATGGTATCGGCGGGCTTTCGCATCGAAATGCTCGGAGACGAAATAAATCCAAATTCATTGGTCTTTTTGTGAAATTTCTTGTTTTTATAGACATACCCGGGCTTGCCTCTGTATGCCGAAAAAGGCTCCGTGACCGCCCATTCGGTGGCGCAGGCGGTGGGTTTCATCCCGGTCAGTTCCATTAAATCGACAGGTTTGAGAATCAAGCGGCAGTAAAGTTCCGCCGCGGAGACACACGAAAAGAAAACGATGATCGCCAGGCCTAGGGCTGTCCAGTTCGTTCTTTTCGAAGGCGTTTTCAAGGTTTTTTGGACTTTTGTTGATCGCGTCCGTCTAAAAAATGGTTCGAAAAACAGCTCTTCTTCCGACGATGTGTATATTATGCCCGGTCGAATGTGATTGGAAAAGCTTAAAAGTTTCTACTTTATGAAAGCGGTCGAGGCTTAAAGATACTTGCGAAGGGCCTTCATGAAACTCACGAGGAGACTAAAGTTGGCTGGCTTTCGAACGAAGGAATGCGCTCCCAGTCGATAGCTTTTGTCGATATCGGACTGCGCATTGGAGACGGTCAGAACCACGATGGGCAAGCTCATAAAACGAGGGTCCGTTTTAATTTCCTCCAGAGCCTCGTGACCGTTTTTTCTGGGCATATTGAGATCAAGAAGGACCAGGTCCGGGAAAGGCGCTTCTTCGGGATTGGAATGAGCGCCCTTATGGTAAAGATACTCGACTAATTCTTCCCCGTCTTTGACCCAATAATAATCACAGTTCAATCCCGCTTCGTTCGCCGCTTCGATCGTGAGTAAAAAATTATCGAAGTCGTCGTCGGCGATGAGAATTTTCTTCTTCCCCTCCACGGTTTCCTTCGAACAGCTCTTGGTTTGATCGGCCGCGTGCGTCAACATGCACCTCCTTTGGCTTCGGGAAATTTCTTTATTTCTTCCCAATACCGGGTGAACACTTTCATCACATCGATAAAACAATGAGGATAGGTCGGTTTCTTGAGATAGGAATTGACGCCGAGCGCATACACCTCGCAAAGGTCTTCGGGTGCGTCCGAACCCGTCAACACAATCACCGGAATCTGTCGCCATTGGGGATCGCTTCTGATCTGCCTCAACGCCTGACGTCCGTCCGTACCGGGCAGGTTGAGATCGAGCAGAATGATCCCCGGCCGTCAGTTTGGACTCGAACCGGCGTAAGGACCCGTCTATTTTAAATAAGCCAGCAGCTCTTCGCCGTCATGCACGCGCGCCAAATCCTCGTCCACGCAATATTCGAGGAAGGCTTCGCGAATGAATTCAAAATCCTCTTCATCATCCTCGGCAACCAAGATGACTGGGCTTTGAAATTTTCCCGGAAAGACCATAGTCGTCGGACTTCGTCGCGATTTGTCTTGAAGGAATTTGTGGAAGAAACGATCTTAAGAAGAACCAAAAAAAACAGCCGAAGTGCGAAAATGCTTAGATATTATTATACGCTTTTTTTACTTGGGGAGGGCAACATTTTTTACAGGGAACCAGATTGGCTGCCGCCGCTTCCTCGGGGGTACTGAAATAAACGGCTTCGTCGGCCGAAATTTTCTGAGCCACCTTGCAGCTTAAGCGATGATATCGGTCGGAATAATTGGATGCGATCAGCTTTTCCGGTTCGGCGAAGAGCACCGCCGGACCCAGTAAAACGACCGAAAGCATTAGACCCAAAATCCAGCGTTTCATCCAGAGTCCTTTATCTTGATCTTAACGCGCGTAAGCGGGCTCGTTTCCCGGCCTCCACTTGATGCCGCAGCCCATGCTCGGCTTCTGCTGTTCCGAAATCGGACGCCCTTCGAGAGCCGCCGAAATGGCTTCGCGCAGATCGCGTCCGGTCACCGGCTTGTCGTTTCCGGGCCGGCTGTCATCCAACTGTCCGCGATACACCAAACGGCGATTTTCGTCAAAAAGAAAGAAATCGGGCGTACACGAGGCCGAATACCGCTTGGCCGCTTCTTGCGATTCATCATAGCAAAGCGGAAAAACAAATTGAAGCTTTTCCGACATCTCTCGAAGCCTCTCGGGCCGATCATCAGGGTAGGCCTGAATATCGTTGGCGCTAATTGCCACAATCCCCAAACCTGCCCCGCCAAAATCCCTTCCTATAGCCGCCAGTTGGCGTTCGACGTGTTGGACGTAAGGGCAGTGCTGGCAAATAAACATGACAAGAAGCGCTTTTTTGCCCTCAAATTGCTGAAGCGTGACGCGCCGGCCGGTCACGACATCAGGTAAATCAAAATCGGGCGCTTTCGTTCCCAAAGAAATCATCGTGGATGGAGTCAGGGCCATGGGAGGCTCCTTTCGGTTGTCTGGTTGGAAAGTGGTTGTCTGGTTGTCATTGACGAAAGAAAAGCGCAGTTCTTCAGGACGTACGACGGGCGTCGCTTCGCCGGCCGTCACTTCGATATCTTCCAGACGAAGCGGTGGAAGAACATACGTTACGCCCTTATCCGATCGCCGAACCAACCCTCTGAGATCGGGGCGTAATGACACGCGAAGAAACGTCCCCTTCACGACGCTAAGCTCCGGAACGAGGTCCTGAGCCCGTTCGATCCGGATAAATTCGGGATTGGGACCCGTCGGTCCCGCAAAGAAGATTTCCAACTCCTCCTTTGGAAGCGGCCGGACAAAAGAATCCATTTTCTCGATCGCCAAAACGTTCGCTCCGGTTTCGAGGCAATCTAAACGTACGCGAATCGGCCCGTCCTGCCGCACCCCAGGGGGCAATGCGATGCGAATTCCATTCAAAATCCAGAGCCTAAAATTGACGTAACGGCCCTCGGGAATCTGGCCGCTGTTGAAGAAGGCGACCGCCGCCTCCTCCCGAACCAAATCCACGGGACGGTCGGGGTCGACGACTTCAACCCATTCACCCGAGGCCATTTTGAGATCGAAACGTGCCAGCGTCACGACGTAAGCGGACGGATCCTCAGCCGCAAAGGCGGTTGATAAACATAGCAGAAGGGCCGCGCCCAGGAAGATTGTTTTCATAAGAAAACGAGGCGTAATTTAGTTTAGGCTTTTGCCCGTCAAACGACGGTATACGTCCCGATAGGCTGCCGTTGTCTTGGAAATGATTTCTTTGGGCAGCTCCGGACCCGGCGGTGTTTGATCCCAGCCGCACTTCAGAAGATAATTGCGTACGATTTGTTTATCGAGGCTCGGTTGATCCTGACCGACGCGGTACGTTTCTTTGGGCCAAAATCGAGAGCTATCGGGGGTGAGCACTTCGTCGATGAGAATGAGCTTCCCTTTAAAAATTCCGAATTCAAATTTCGTATCGGCAATAATGATGCCGCGCCGTTTTGCCCAGCGGACCCCGGCCGTATAAATCTTGAGGGACAAGTCCCGTACTTTTTTGGCCACCGAAGGCCCCAGGCGCTCGACGGCTCCCGCAAAATCGATGTTCTCGTCGTGACCGCTCGTCGCTTTTGTGGCCGGCGTGAAAAGAAGCTCGGGCAGCTCCTGGCACTGCTTGAGACCCGCCGGAAGAGCGTGCCCGCACACTTTGCCGGTCTTGAGATAATCCTTCCACCCCGATCCGGTGATAAACCCCCTCACGACACATTCGATGGGCAAGGGCCGCGCGCGTCGCACGAGCACCGATCGCCCCTCCAGGAGCGCGCCAAATTCTTTGATGAGCGACGGCGGCAAACCCATCTTTTTCACATCGGCCGTAATCAGATGATTGGGGATGAGGTCCTTGAATTTTTTGAACCAAAACAGCGAAATTTGGTTGAGCACACGCCCTTTATCCGGAATCGGATTGGGTAAAACGACGTCGAAGGCGCTCAAACGGTCGGTCGTGACAATTAACAGACGGTCGAGGCCGAATTCATAAATATCTCGGACTTTCCCCCTGCTCAGGAGGGGTAACGGAAGTTTCGTTTCCCAAACTGTTTTTATCGCGTTTGCCATCATTCCTCCCCTAGCCCCGTTCGCCCGCCGCTTGCTTTTCGTAAGCGATCATTGATCGCCCGTCCGATTCCCTCGTCGGGGACCAGCCCCGCAACGATCAAATCGAGGTGCATTCTATCAATTTTCCGCATCGCTTCAAAGAGGTTTGCCGCCGATTCGTAAAGATCCCCCGAAGCGCTCAAAACCGCGATTTGCGTCGTTTTGGAACGCAGGGCGGAGACGTTTGCCGCGGGTCGAAAAAGAAGAACCCCCACGGTTGATTGGGGAAACCGGCCCTGCCAGCGCGCGACTGCCTCCAACCATTCTTCGCAGGTCCCTTCAAGAATCGAGAGCTTCGTTTGCGGCGCGTAATGCGTTTCCAACATTCCCGGCGCTTCGGTCGTTGAAGCGAGAGCTTTGCCCACCGGAGCCCCGAGCACTTCTTGAATTTCTTCGAGCGGCGTTGCGCCCGGACGCAAGAGAACTGATTTGCCCGAAGGCTCTATTTTTAGAATCGTCGATTCGATGCCGAGGCGGCACGGGCCCGCATCGAGAATAACCTCGACCGAATTTCCCAGATCTTCCAAGACCGCCCGCGCGGTCGTCGGACTCGTGCGCCCAAAAAGATTGGCGCTCGGAGCCGCGATGGGACGATCGGCCCTTTGGATGAGCGCAGAGGCAACCGGATGCGCGGGCATACGCACCGCCACGGTAGGTAGACCCGAGGTGACCACGTCCGGCACAATCGAAGACTTCGGTAGCACCAACGTCAATGCGCCCGGCCAGAATTTTTTCATGAGTCGCTTGGCCGCATCCGGACATTCGGACCATAGCCCAAGAGCTCTCTCGGGACTGTCGACATGGACGATGAGCGGATCAAACGACGGTCTTTTCTTAACCTCGAAGATTCGGCAAACCGCTTTTGCGTCGAGGGCATCGGCCCCAAGCCCGTAGACCGTCTCGGTCGGGAAAGCGACCAAACCGCCTTTTTTTAAAAGTTCCGCGGCTTCGTCTATCGCACGCGGATCGGAAGCGATCCTTATGGGATCGCCGTTTTGAGCGTTCACGACGGGTTTTGCAGCTCGCTGATGAGTCGATAAAAAGGAAATTTGTCGCCGGGGCATGCGGTGTGTTTTCCTTTGATGTCTTGATGCTTTCGAACGTGCGACGTCGGGATCCCGTATTCCTGCCGAAGGATACGGATCAACCGCACCAAAGACAAAAACTGACTTTCCGAAACTTGAGAATGATTGAAATTGCCGACCACGCAAATTTGTATGTCGTAAGGCCGATTGGCCTTGACCTGCCTTTTCCAACGCCATCCCACTTCGATCGCCCCGTCCGGGGTCTGCGAACCATTCCCGATAACGAAATGGTAGAACAACCCGCCCATTCTGCGGCGTAAATGATCGCGATGAAACGCGGCCGCGCTTCCGTTTTTGGTACCGCTGTGGTGAACCGTGATCGTCTTCCAAACCGCATGCGACCGAGGTCCGACCAAAGACTGGATTTCGCCGGCTGAAGGGGCTACCGCCGCGGGACCCGGAGCCCACGTCGGCGTCCCCGGGATAAAAAGCTTCTGACCAACCTCAAGCCGAGTCCCCGTCAAACGGTTGGCTCGACTCAATTCCTTGAGGTCGATTTGATACATCTTTGCGATGCGAAATAACGTCTGGCCGCGTTCGACCGTGTGATAAAAACCTATGGAAGACACCGGTGCCGGCCTGGGACTCATGCAAACCGACCCTTGCCGGGGGACCCTCGCGCAGCCGCTGATCAAAAAAAGCGGCACGCATAGACTCAGAAAAAACCATTTCCGCTTCAAGACAAACCTTCCGATTAGAAAAAAAATCCGGAAGGTTGATCACTCCAACTTCCGGCCCTTTCGTTTTAATTCAGGATTCGGTTTCTATTATTGAGCTTTTGTCCGAGTGCGTCAAGACGGATTTCAAAATCGAGTTGATTTTTTTAAAGAGACTCGCCGAATCCTCGCGGGGCCTTCGAATACCCGGAGCCTGAATTGCTTTGAGTGAGGAGCGTACGTGCTGTAGATCGAATGATTCTATTTTATCAAATCAGAGGAATGTTGGCATTAACTTTCGGGGTTTTTCGCAAACGACACCGGACTAAATTCGTCCGAAATCGTCTTCAAGGCGCACGATGTCATCTTCGCCGAGATAGTCGCCGAACTGGACTTCGATGAATTGAAGAGGAGTCGAGCTGCAATTTTTCATACGGTGAACGCTGCCGAGAGGTACTTCGATTTTACTTTTCGGTCCGACACGGCTTTCTTTGCCGTCGACCGTCACGACCCCTTCCCCGCAAAGCACCGTCCACATTTCATGACGCTTGAGATGCTTCTGCAGGCTAAACCGCAACCCCGGCTTAACCTCGATGAGCTTGACTTGGGCCTGCCCGATTTTACAGAGGATTTGAAAATAGCCCCATGGTCTGACTTCGCGTTCGGCGGTAAAACTCATGCGCGTTCCCGCTCGACTTCTTTGAGATCGGCGTCGACCATCAAGCGTACCAATTCCCTGAAGGAGGTTTTGGGCTTCCACTTAAGAATTCGCCGCGCTTTCGAATAGTCTCCCTGTAAGCGTTCGACTTCGAGAGGTCTGAAATAACGCGGATCCACTTGTACATATTTTTTCCAGTCGAGTCCGACGCAGGCAAAGGCTTCTTGGACAAATTCACGAACCGAATGGGTTTCGCCGGTTGCGATGACGAAATCATCTGGCTTCCGCTGCTGGAGCATCAGCCACATCGCTTCGACATAATCTTTCGCGTACCCCCAATCACGGCGCGCGTTCAGATTGCCGAGGTAAAGCTTGTCCTGGAGACGATATTTGATGCGAGCCACGGCGCGCGTGATTTTTCGCGTCACGAACGTCTCCCCCCTGCGCGGCGACTCGTGATTGAATAGAATGCCGTTGCAGGCATAAAGACCGTAGCTCTCCCGATAATTGACCGTCGTCCAATAAGCGAAGAGTTTTGCGACGGCGTAGGGGCTTACCGGCTGAAACGGCGTCCGCTCGTTTTGAGGGACTTTGCGAATGCGACCAAAAAGTTCGCTCGACGAGGCCTGATAAAAACGCGTGCGCACACCCGTCTCGCGAATGGCATCCAAAAGCCGGAGGGCCCCAAGCGCCGTCACCTCGGAGGTGTACTCGGGAATTTCAAAACTGACTTTGACGTGACTTTGGGCGGCGAGATTGTAAATTTCGTCTGGCTGGACCGACTCGATGATCCGATTGATGGAGCTGGCATCGTTCAAATCGCCGTAAACGAGATTCAAACGGCGCTGTTTCTGTTGGGGCTCTTCGTAAAGGGCGTTGAGTCGGGCTGTGTTGATTGAACTCGATCGTCGAACAATCCCGTAAACACGATAGCCTTTGGTCAACAAAAACTCGGCCAAATAAGAACCGTCTTGTCCGGTGATCCCCGTGATCAGTGCTTTTTTCAATATGCGCCCTTTCGTTTTGCCTTATTTTAGCGGGTCGCAACGGATTGTCAATCCCTCCACACAATCCGATCCCGGAAGCCAACCCGCTCGGAAAAAAATTTCTTTAGCGACTCGAAACCACTTTCAGCCGCGGGCACAGCGTCTTGACGGGGCAGCGGCTACAAAACGGCGAAATGGGCACGCAGACGTTTTGGCCGAAAGCCACCAAAAGCTCATTGATGTCACTCCAGCAATCCTCCGGAGCCAGCATGCGTAAGGCCAGCTCCGTCTCCTCGGGGTTTCTTGTTTGAACAATGCCGAGGCGATTGGTGATGCGATGGACGTGGGTGTCTACGCAAATCGCGGGCTTTCCGTAAGCCAACGAGACGACGAGATTCGCCGTTTTGCGACCGACTCCGGGGAGAGTGAGCAATGCGTCCAAATCGTCCGGAACACGGCCTTTGAATCGATCGATCAGTTGTCGACTCACTCGGATAAGATTTCGGGCCTTGACCCGGTAAAAACCGACGGGGTAGATCGCCTTTTCGATCCGACCGGGCGTCAGCTCAAGCATCCCGGCAGGTGTTTGCGCCAATAAAAATAAACGCTTGCTCGCGCCATAAGTCGTTTCGTCCTTCGTGCGAAGACTCAGTAATGTGGAGACGAGGACCTTATAGGCGCCATTCGGACCCCCGGTAAAATGAACGACAACGGGCTTTTTCCACTTAGGTGCGTGTTTTTTGAGTATGAATAAGACGTTGACGATGACATCTCCGGGATTTTTCATTCTGGAGTTATTATCCTGGACGCCTCTTCAAATGAAAAGCGATAAATCGAATCTACTCCCCGTCGGGGGTAGGCGATCGAACGACCGGAGACCCCGACCCGAGAGCACTTAACGCTACTTTTTTGACTCAATTAATGCTATATTTTCCCCATGTTCTCGACGCTGACCGGCAGGCTTCGCACTCTGCTTTTCCCCGTTCAATGCGAAAGTTGTAGCCGCCTCCCCCATGACGGCGAACACTGGGCCTTCGATGTCTGCCCCCAATGCGCTTCGCGTATCCAGTGGGTCCGCGGGCCACACTGTCGGGGCTGCGGTCGTACGGTCACCGAAAATGAGAGCTGTTGCGGACAATGCCACAACGCGTCTTTGGTCTATGATCGAGCCTGGGCTTGCGCCTATTATGACGGGGTCATCAAAGAGCTTTTGCACACATATAAATTCGAAGGACGGACAGCTCTCGCTTCTTTCTTCTCCGATATGCTGGAAAGGTTTATGAACGCTCATCTAAACGCATTTGAATTTGACGCTTTTGCGGGCATCCCCCTGGACCGTATCAAGGAAAACGGGCGCGGGTTCAACCAAGCGGCTCGCCTGGCCGCCTCGGTTGCCGCAAAACGCTCGAAACCGGATCTATCGTGTTTTCTCGGACGGCTTCGTTCCCAACGCGCGCAAGCCGAAAGCAATCGCCGGCAAAGAGCCGTTAACGTACAAGGTCGTTTCTTCGTCAAGAAGACCGACGCCTTCAAGGAACGTCGAATTCTTTTGATCGACGATATTCTGACGACGGGTTTTACGGCATCGGCGTGTTCGAACGCCTTGAAAAATGCGGGCGCTTCGGCGGTCTACGTCTTGGCCGTCGCTCGGGGTTTTTGACATGAAAATCCTTTCGCGGCACATCTTGAGCGAGTTTGCGACGCCGTTCGCCTCGTGCATGCTCATCCTACTCGTTCTTTTCCTGGCCGGCCGCGGGTTGATTCAAATGGCCGACTTCATTTTCAATAAATCCGTTGACCCGCTCCTTATCCTCAAGCTTCTTTTCTTCGTCATGCCGTTTCTTTTGACTTTCATCATTCCGATGTCGGTCCTCGTCGCTTCGCTTTTAACGTTCGGAAAACTTTCGGCGGACAATGAGATCGTGGCGGCGCAAGCCAGCGGGGTCAATCTTCTCAAAACGCTCGGACCGCTTTTCGCGCTCGTTCTGGTACTTTCGCTGTGTTCGTTCATCCTGTCGGACAAAATCGCGTCGTTCAGTCACTACACCTATCGTCGCGTCTTGAGCCAGATCGGCATCGAAAACCCCGCTGCGGCGCTCGAAGAAGGCACGTTCAACAAGAAATTCAAAAATTTCATCATTTTCGTCTACCAGATTGACAAAAATAAACTCAAGGGCATCCGCATTTATCAACCCCAGGAAGGCAAACCGACCCGCACGATCATCGCCCAAAAGGGAACGCTTATTTCCATCCCGGAAAAAAATATCATCAAGCTAAAACTCGTTCAAGGCGTCAGCGACGAACCGGATCCCAAAGATCCGACCCGGTTATATAAACTCAATTTTAAAACCTACGATCTTCCCCTGAATGTTTCAGAAATGAGAGACATGCAGGAGTTGGGCAAAAAACCCAAGGATATGAGCATCAAAGAACTTCGCGATGAAATCGAGCGGCTGGGCGAAGACGGGATCCGTATGACGTATCCCCTTTCGGCCGAAATACATAATAAGATCGCCCTGTCTCTTTCAAGCCTGGCTTTTCTCTTAATCGGCGTTCCGCTCGGAATTTCGACGCGGCGGAGCGACCGTGCCCTCAATTTTGGCATCAGCGCAATTCTCATGACGTTTTATTGGATTTTGCTTATCGGCGGCAAGGCATTGGCGCAGCGCGGAATCGCGCCTCCCCTTCTGTCGCTCGAGTTCTCGAATTTCGCGGCCTTTGCGACCGGAGCTTTCCTTTTTTGGAGGCTTTTGAGAACCTGATGCGGAGGCATTCCTCTTGAAAATTCTCGATCGCTATCTCGTGCGTTCGTTCCTGAGTACGCTGGCTTACTGCCTGACGATTTTTTTTGTGATGTTCATCGTCATCGACGGATTCAGCAATCTCGACGAATTCCTGAAGCGGGGCAACCCGGCTCAAATCATCCTGCTCTATTATGTTTACATGATCCCCATTATTTGCATCCAGGTCATCCCCGTTGCGATCCTCGTGGCGATTCTCTACACTCTAGGCGCGATGAACCGCCACAACGAAATCGTCGCGATGCGTGCGGGAGGCATCAGCTCTTACCATATCCTCGCTCCGCTGCTTTTCATCGGTTTTCTTCTTTCCGTCCTCATCTTTCTCCTGAACGAAACGGTCGTGCCCGAAGCCAATATCACCTCTACGGCGATCATGCAGGGCCTCATCGAAAAAGGACGAAGCGATCTGTCCGAGAGATCCATCGACAACGTCACGCTGTACGGAAGCAACAATCGCATGATTTTTGCCCGCGAATTCGAAGTTCAAACAAAGACGCTTTACGACGTCGTGATCCTTGAGGACAACCCGAGACTGACGGCTCAAACCAAATGGAAAGCCAAAAAAGCACGGTATGAAGACGGCGGTTGGATTCTTTATGAAGCGGTCCGGTACCGCATGGGCCGGCACGGCAATATCGTCGACAAACCTGTTTTTGAATCCCGCATGCCGATCTCGCTCGAAGAAAAACCCGAGGCGTTCATTAAGGAGGCCTCTAAAGTCGAATTCATGAACACCAAGCAGCTTAGGGATTATATCGACCACCTTCGGGAAGCCAGCCGCAAACTCATTCAACGGCTTTCGGTCGACTTCCATTATAAAATCGCGTTTCCTTTCCTGAGCCTCGTCGTCATGCTGATCGGCGCGCCCTTAGCGATGCGTACCGGACGCGGGAACGCCTTCGTCGGAATCGGAACGAGCTTGGTGATCGTGTTGCTCTACTACGGGATCAATTCGGTTTGTTTGGCGATGGGCAAGGGCGGCTATTTGCCGCCCGTTCTGGCTGCGTGGTTCAGCAACCTCATCTTTTCTCTGGTGGGACTTTATTTAATCCGAAAAACCGCTTAGGTTCCCGATTCCCAGGCCGCGAGATATTCTTTTTGCTCCGGAGTCAGCTTGTCGATTTTGACGCCCATGCTCTCCAGCTTGATTCGGGCGATTTTGCGGTCGATTTCCTCGGGTACCCGATAGACTTTCTTTTTCAGAGACGCGTGAGTCTTCAAAACCCACTCGGCCGACAGCGCTTGATTGGCAAAACTCATATCCATAACCATGGCCGGGTGGCCTTCGGCGCAGCTTAAATTGACGAGACGGCCTTCAGCCAAAAGATAAACCCTCTTCCCGTTCGGAAGCAGATATTCCGTTACCTGATCGCGCGTGGCACGTATCTTTTTGGTCAGACGCCTGAGCGAAGCGATGTCGATCTCGACGTCGAAGTGCCCCGAATTGCATACGACGGCGCCGTCCTTCATCGCTAAAAAATGCTCTTTTCGGATAACGCTCTTGTTGCCCGTAACGGTGATGAAGAAATCGCCCCGGGACGTCGCCTGAGTCATCGGCACGACCTGAAAACCGTCCATGACCGCCTCAATGGCTTTGAGCGGGTTGACTTCGGTCACGAGAACCGTCGCTCCCATGCCCTTGGCGCGTGCGGCAACCCCGCGACCGCACCACCCGTAACCGCAGACGACGACCGTCGAGCCCGCAATCAAACGGTTTGTCGCTCTCACGATTCCGTCGAGCGTTGACTGACCCGTACCATAACGGTTGTCGAAGAAATGCTTCGTGTCGGCATCGTTGACCGCCACAATGGGAAATAAAAGCTTACCTTGGGCTTCGAGACTTCGCAGCCGAATCACTCCGGTCGTCGTCTCCTCGGTCCCCGCGACAATTTCTTGGGCGTATTTTTGGGGCTCCTTATGCATCGCCGAGACCAGATCCGCGCCGTCATCCATCGTCAGATGCGGTTTCTGATCGAGCGCCGCATAAATATGGGAGTAATAACTCTTTGTATGTTCTCCCTTGATCGCGAAAACCGGTATTCCGTAATCTTTGACGAGCGATGCCGCAACGTCATCTTGAGTGCTGAGGGGATTCGAGGCCACCAGAATCAGTTTGGCTCCCCCCGCCTTCAGCGCAATCATGAGGTTGGCCGTTTCGGACGTCACGTGCAAACACGCCGACAAACGGCAACCCGCCAAGGGTTTTTCCTGCAAAAAACGCTTCCGGATCGTGCCTACGACCGGCATCTGGCTGCCGGCCCATTCGATGCGAGCTTTTCCTTTGGCTGCTAAACCTAAATCGGCGACGTCGTGTTTCATTTGGCGCCATCCTTCAGAAGCGGCGCGCGATCAACCTCTTCCCACGAAAAACCATCCTCGGATCTGCCAAAATGACCATAGGCCGCAGTCTGACGATAAACGGGCCGTCGCAACCTCAAATCCCGGATGATCCCCGCCGGCGTCAGATCGAAATGCTTCATCACCAGGCCCTTTAGGGTCTCTTCCGAATGCGACGAGGTCCCGAACGCGTTCACCATCACCGAAACCGGCTCGGCGACCCCGATCGCATACGCGATCTGAAGCTCGCATCGATCGGCCAGCCCCGCCGCGACGATATTTTTCGCGATGTACCGCGCCATGTAAGAAGCCGAGCGATCCACTTTTGTCGGGTCTTTGCCCGAAAAAGCTCCGCCGCCATGGGAGCCGACTCCGCCGTAAGTGTCGCAAATGATTTTTCGACCCGTCACGCCGGTATCAGCCTGAGGGCCTCCCACTTCAAAACGACCCGTCGGGTTGATGAAATAGCGCGTATTCTTGTTCAAATATTTCGCCGGAACGACTTTTGCGATGACGTGTTTTTTGATGTCGTTCGCAATATCCTTGAGCTTGGCACTCTTGTCATGGTGAACACTCACGACGATCGCGTCGATTCTCGAAGGTTTTCCGTTCACATACTCCACGGTGACTTGCGACTTGCCGTCCGGACGCAAATAAGGAAGCGTTTTGTTTTTTCGGAGCTCCGCGCAGCGGCGAGTGATCTTGTGCGCCAGACTGATCGGCAACGGCATAAGTTCTTTGGTTTCGTTGGTCGCATAGCCGAACATCATCCCCTGATCCCCCGCTCCGCCGTCATTGACGCCGAGAGCGATATCCGGCGATTGACCTTGAATCGACGTGATCACCGCGCAGGTATTATGGTCGAAACCGAAAGCCGGGCTGTCATAGCCGATTTCGCGGATCGTACGACGCACGATTTTGGGAATATCTATGTAGCAAGAGGTCGTGACTTCACCCGCGACGAATGCCAGGCCCGTCGTGACGAGCGTTTCGCATGCCACGCGGCCGTTGGGGTCTTTTTCGAGAATGGCGTCAAGGATAGAATCGGAAATTTGATCCGCGACTTTGTCGGGATGTCCTTCAGTCACACTCTCTGAAGTGAACAAATAATTCTTAGGTCGGCTCAACTCTGCTCTCCTTCCCTTAAGGGTTATTTTCGACCGATGGGGCCGGCTTAAACAAGCGACCGGCTTCTTCAAGGGCGCTTAAATCGCCGATATCATACCACATCCCCGTGAACGTAAAACTAAAAATGTCCTCGCGCGAGAGCAGCCACCGTAAAAAATAACCGGGAGCGTCCTGCGCATTCTTGTCGGCGAGGTATTCGTCGACCTTCGGCAACGATTCTTTGGGGAAATAGTAAATCCCCATTCCAATCAGGCTCGTTTTTGGTTCGGCCGGCTTCTCCTCCATTCCGGCGATTCGGCCGTTCGCATCCGATTCGATGACGCCGTATCTGCGCGAGGCTTTTCGCGGATCGCCGAGATCATAAACACCCGTCGTCACGGCTTTCTTCGCCCGCGCAAACGTCGTAAATGCCCCAAGATCCTGATCAAAAAGATTGTCACTGGCCAAAAGCAGGATATCTTCGCCTTTCAAACCGGCTTTCCGGATCGCAAAACTAAAATCTCCGATCGCGCCGAGCCGATTGTCATTCGACGTCGTGCCATCGTTGAGGATTTCAATGAGAAACGGACGTTTTTGACCATCCCCCCAGGAGCGGAGCTGGTCGTCGAATCTCGCATTCGTCACGATAACCAGGCGGCTCAGGCCCGGCAAAGCCTCGAGTTTATCGACAATCCAGTCGAGAATCGAACGATTTTGGACAGGCAATAGACATTTAGGCTTGTTTTCCGTGAGCGGATACAATCGCGTCGCGTACCCGGCGGCAAGAATGACCGCTTCCATCCCGCAACCTCCTTTTTCAAATTCGGAATTATTTCTTGATCAGAGATGACCGTAACAGCTGTTGGTATTTGAGCTTGAGGTAGTTGACGACCTCGCCGCCCGTACGAAACGTCAGCGCGGCCTTGGCCATCTCCTGAGCGTCGCTGAAACTCATCGAGCGGATAATCTTCTTAATCTCGGGCAACATGACGGGCGATGTCGAAATTTCGTCGATCCCGAAACCGAGAAGGACGGGCGTCATCATCGGATCACCCGCCATCTCCCCGCAGATCCCGACCCAAATACCTTTCGAATGTCCCGTCTCGATCACGTTTTTGAGAAGACGCAGCACCGCCGGATGCGAAGGCTCATAGAGGTACGCGATTTTTTCATTGATGCGGTCGACGGCCAAAGTATACTGAATGAGATCGTTCGTACCAATACTGAAAAAATCGACTTCCGTCGCCAATAAATCACAGGTCAGAGCCGCGGACGGAATTTCGATCATCGCACCGACTTCCATCTCTTCGTCGAAATAAACATTGCGGGAGCGCAATTCCGACTTGGCCTCTTCGAGCATCTTGTTGGCTTGTTTTAACTCCCCAACGCCGGAAATCATGGGATACATCAAACGCAGACGGCCATGGGCGCTCGCGCGCAAGATGGCGCGAAGTTGCATCTTGAAAATTTCCGGCGAAGCCAAACAAAAACGAATCGCTCGCCACCCCAAGAACGGATTCATTTCGCGGGGCATGTCGAGGTGCGACAAAAACTTGTCGCCGCCCAGATCGAACGTTCGCAAAATGACCGGCTTGGGCGCCATGGCCATCACGACCTGTTTATAGGCCTGATACTGCTCTTCCTCGGTCGGAAGATCCGAACGATTCATATAAAGAAACTCAGTCCGATACAACCCGATGCCGTCCGCGCCGTGCGAAATAACCGACAGCGTTTCCTCAGGAAGCTCGATGTTGGCGGCCAACTCAATGCGACGGCCGTCCGACGTGATACACGGCAGATCGCGGAATTTTTTCAGGCCTTTGCTGAATTCCTGATAGCGGATCTGCTCTTGTTTGTACTTATTGAGTTCTCCCGGGGTGGGGTTGACCACCACGACGCCTTGAATGCCGTCGACGATGATCCAATCCCCGCTTTTCACCTCGTCGGTGATCGTTTCAAGACCGACGACGGCCGGGATCTCGAGAGATTTGGCCATGATGGCCGTATGGGAGGTGCGCCCGCCGATGTCCGTCGCAAAACCGATAACGTTCTTGCGGTGCATCATCGCCGTATCACTCGGGGACAAGTCATAAGAAACGACGATCGCCTTTTCCTTCAAATCGCTCAGAAGCATCCTCTGTTCCCCCGCCAGATGCCTCAAAATACGCCGGCCCACGTCGTTGATGTCGCTGACGCGTTCGCGCAGATACTCGTCGTTGATCCTCAAAAACGAAGACACATGTTTTTTGAGAACTTGGGAAAAAATGTATTCGCTGCTGAGCTTCTCCTTCTTGATCCTCTCCATGACTTCTTCGATAATCGAACGATCCTCGAGAACCATGAGGTGCGCGTTGAAAATATCCGCGTGTTCTTTGCCCATTTCGTGCGATATTTTGTCGCGAATATTGAGAATCTCGGCACGCGTCATCGTCAGCGCATCTTGAAAACGGGTGATCTCTTTAGGCACCATGGTGTCCTTGATCGTCCGTTTTGTGATGGAAACGTCGCCGCTGTCGAGAACGAAGACCTTGCCGATTGCAATGCCCGGAGAGGCCGCGATGCCATTTAATGTTTTCATACCGGATTCCCTTCCTAAGGGGTTACTCGTCCTTGTCGTTCAACAAAAAATCCTCCAGGCGTCTCATCGCTTCTTCGGCATCGTCGCCGCTGATTTCGATTTCGATGAAACTGCCCTGGTTTGCCGCCAGCGTCATCAGACCCATGATCGATTTCCCGTTCACACATTCACTATCCTTGCGAACGATCACATCCGACTCAAACCTATTCGCGATTTTCACGAAAACCGAAGCGGGCCGCGCATGAAGACCTTGGATGTTTTTGATGAGAATTTTCTTTTTCAAAATCATCGCGTTTAACGGACCTCCAAATCAAGGGTCCATTCACGCGTCTCCCGCGACCGCAAACGCACCTCTTTCTGCAAAAGAATCGCCAGCTCCTGAAACGTTTTTTCGAGCCCCGATTCCGATTCGGACACCGTTTCGACGGGCGCGGTCAGGAGCGTCCAGTCCCCGTCCGAGGCCAGTCTCAGCTTAATCCCCCGCCATGAGTCTCGAAGCAGCCAATTTCGAACGCGGCGCTCACATGTCCCGCGCATCGCAGAAAGCTCGCCGATCGAAAAATTGAATTCGACTCCAAAAAAGGCCGACACCTGTTCTTCGCTGAGATTTTCTACCGAATAATGCGCGCGTACCGTCGACGCGCCTTTGACCGTGAACGTCTTTTTGACGCGAAACGGAAGGCGTCGCCCCCGATACGTGAGCGTTCCGCGTCTTTCGAGCTCGAGCAACGGATGATTTTTTTCTTGGCGGATGCGCGCCTTATAACGGCCTTCGACGAAATCCCCGCTCTCAGTGTAGGCTGAATTGGCAAATTCTTCGAGAGTTAATTCCTTTTCGAAAAAATGGTCCATGAACGAAAGTCGCCGATGAGAATCATAAAACAAATGCTTTTCGAGATTCTTCTCCTTCGTCCCCAAGAGTTGATGGATCGACATGAGGGCGCCTTTGGAAAAATCGCCGCTCAGGACATTATGATACGTTTCGCGATGACGCTGAAGATTGCACATCAGATTCACCGTCATGGGTACGTAATCGAGCTCCTCCATGGCGCCGCCATAGCCGGGATTGAAATAGGAGGTGATCTCATCCTGTTCGAGCGCCCACCGATCCCCCGAAGGCATCCGGCACTTGCCCAGTCGGGGCAGCCGCGACCTTTCGATGACGGCGTGTTCGGCTCGAATAAGATTTTCGAAAACCTTGGAGCGCAAGTGATGCAAATACAAACCGCCGAAGACCCCATGCCAATAGGAACAATTGCATTGCGCCATATACAGCGCGCGCCGGGATTTCTCATGCGCGATCGGATCGCGTCCGTTCGCCTGAACAACGGCGCTCACCTGATTCATGCGGTCGAGCATGTACCGGCTCTCGGGATATTTTTCGAAAAAATTATAGAAACGTCCGCCCGACCATTCCATCATCTCGCTGTAGCTGGCATGCGGAATCCGCACGGTTTTTTTTGCTTTGTGCTCCGAACGAAAACGCGAAAAGGTGGTCATGCGAATCTGAGGATCCGTCTCGAGAAGTTTCAGCAGTTTCTCCAGCCAATTCTGCTGATAGACCCAGCCATAGGTGCAGGGCCAGAGGCCGAATTTCTCGCAATCATCCGCAAAAACGAGCGCGTCCTGCGGTCCCGCCGCGAGCGAATGGATAAACTCCAGCGTATCTTCGGCCGTTCGAAACGGCATGAGGTAGCGCAACTGTTTCATCGAAGCGAATAAGCCGATTTTTGAAGTACCCTGGCGCGCCTCATAGTAGCCCGTGATCGGGGCGGGCAAGCCCGCGTTTTCAAAATGAAAATCATCGAGAACCGTGTATCCGACACCGGCTTTCTTGAGCGGTTTGACCAGATCCGGATCCCAAACTCGCTCGGTCAGCCACACTCCCGGAGCTTCGGCGCCAAAAAGAGCCGCCAATCTCTCCTGGGTGAGGCGAATCTGGCCTTCGAGATCTTTTTTGGGAATGGCCCCGTAAATCGGTTCGTAATACCCCCCACCGAGAAATTCGATCTGTCCGCGATCGTAGATCTTTTTGAGTTTTGCGATGAATTCGGGCTTGTTAGCCTCGAGCCAATCCAACAGACACCCCGAAAAATGACAGACCAGCGGAAAAGAAGGGTGGCGTTCGATCACCTCGAAGAATGGGCGATAGCATTTTTCGTAGGCCTCGACGAACACGTTGTCAAAGTTGCCCACCGGCTGATGCGCATGCACGCAAAAAATAAACGTCTTAGCTCGCTTTGGCATAACCCTTCTTCCGTTGACCCGACTCCATCTGCCGCTTGCGCGATGAATGAATCACGTCGAGAATGATTTTCGAAACGCGCCTCGGGTTGTGCCGGACCGTGTCTCCAAAATTGACGATATTTTCTTCGAGTACCGAATACCCGAGCGACCGAATTTTGTCCGTTTCGGGCTCGACCGGATACGCGCTTTCGCGCGCGTAACGATTCAACAGATTTTGAGGGATCAGACCCGTATTGACGATCACGTGGCTCATAATCTCGGGCCGACTGTGCTCGATCAGCGCGTTCACGTGATCGGACGCGGACATTCCGTCCGTCTCGTGAGGTTGGGTCATGACGTTACAAACATAAATTTTTGGCACGTTTGTCTGCGCGACGGCGTTTGCCAAATCTTCGATGAGCAGATTGGGCAAAATACTCGTGTAAAGACTCCCCGGCCCGATCACGATGCCGTCCGCATTCCGGATCGCCTCAAGAGCCGCTTCGGTCGCCGCGCAGCCTGCCGGCTTGAGGTACAGCCGACGAACACGGCTTTTCACCTTAGAAATATTGCTCTCCCCTTCCGTTTGCGTTCCATCCGCGTGATGGGCCAGGAGCGACACTCTCTTGAGAGTCGAGGGAACGACGCGCCCGCGGATGGCAAGAATCTTGCTGGATTCCTTGATTGCCTTTTCAAAATCACCCGTGACTTTGAGCATCGCAAGAATGAAAAGATTTCCGAAACTATGCCCTTCGAGTTCCCCCGATTCCTGAAAACGGAACTGAAAAAGGTCGCTCATCATCGGCTCGGCATCGGCCAGCGCCACCAGACAATTCCGAATATCCCCGGGAGGAGGAATATTGAACTGGCTTCGAAGACGCCCCGATGAGCCTCCGTCATCGGCGACCGTCACGACCGCCGTGATGTTGGAAGTGAATTCCTTTAATCCGTGTAAGAGAACCGAAAGCCCCGAACCGCCCCCAATGACCACCAGACGCGCGCCGCGCTCGAGATAGCGTTTCTGGTACATGATGTTCACAAGTTCACCTTCACGTTCGGGGAGCAACACGGTCACGACGGATTTAATGATTTTTCGGATACTGACGGCAACCAGGCAGGCCCCGGTCAAAACAATAAGGCTACCGCCGCTTTTTTGAATTTCTGTAATCGTGAGGACAAAACCCATGGAACATAAAATCGTTCCAAAACAGCACAGAAGCACCCATCGCTTGACTCGCATGCCAGGATACAGCCATTTAAAAAAACCCATCTTTGTCGACCTTCGGTTGCCGGGCTCGGACTACAAACCTGGCTTACGGCTTCTTGGCGTCTTCTTCGCGAATGAGTTTGATAATGCTTTTTTCTTCGCTGAGCTGTTTAAGAGACTCTCGGAAAAACTTGTCTTTGAGCAGCCGCGAAATACGAGCGAGGCCTTTCAGGTGAGGGCCTGCCGAATCCTCCGGAGCAACCAGCAGGAAGAAAATAAATACGGGTTCGCCATCCAAGGCGTCGAAATTAACGCCTTGATGGCTGATTCCAAAAGCGGCAACGAGCTTCTTGACCGTATTGGTCTTGGCGTGCGGAATGCCGACGCCTTGGCCGATGCCCGTGCTGCCGAGATTCTCGCGATTGAGCAACGCTTTGACGAGGTCTTCCTTGTTCTTAATCCCCTCGGCCTTTGCCAACAAATCGACCAGTTCGCGAATGGCCCCTTCCTTGTCTCGCGAGGCCAAACGGCCCGTAACGGCCTTCTCATTCAAAAATTCAACAATTTTCATTCGGTTCCCGAGCTCCTTACAATGAAGAGATGTGATTTTTGTTTGACGTCAACAATGTGATCATCCTTTGCGTGCAACGCAAAGGGGAAATAAAAAAAATGGAGCGGGAGAAGGGGCTCGAACCCTCGACCTCAACCTTGGCAAGGTTGCACTCTACCACTGAGTTACTCCCGCTTGAAACCGATTCTGAGGGGCACCCGCCCTTTCTCTTCGTCCAAAAAAAATGGGCGGAAGAGGATTTGAACCTCCAAGGGTTGCCCCATCAGCTCCTAAGGCTGACGCGTATGCCAGTTCCGCCATCCGCCCAAAAAAAATTCAATCCCTTAGGAACGTTGTCAAAAAACGTGCGCCGCGCAGGGATCGGCGCCCTTCGCTCGCATCTAAAGATGCTCGCTTCGGGTCGGCCACTCGCGCGCCTGGCGCGCAAGAGTGCGCTTTTCCGCCGCAGGCGGCGGCGCGCTCACCTCGATCCCGCACTTGCGTTATCAAAAAACGTGCGCCGCGCAGGGATCGAACCTGCGACCCGCTGATTAAGAGTCAGCTGCTCTACCAACTGAGCTAGCGGCGCAATGAATCCTTAAATGCGCCAGATCATCCAATCGGCGCCTTCGCTCTAAGGCGAATAGAAACCCGAAAATAAAGTATGGGTATTTTAACGAAAAACGATTGAAGGTTCAACTGACATTTCGAACCTTCAATTATCCGGCGTCTCGTCTCTAAGTTCCCTGCTTTAAACCTGTTAGGGCGCCTCCATGCCTTGAGCCTGTCGACGCCCTTCGTTTTTTTTCGAAACACCCGCGAAATAACGCGTCCGTCGACCGTCATCTGATGTTTTGACGAATCGAATCCGTTACCTCGGTCAATTCTAAATTAACGCGCCCGGCAGGACTCGAACCTGCTACCTCCTGGTTCGAAGCCAGGCACTCTATCCGGGTGAGCTACGGGCGCAAAGTCTTTAAACTCACCTTTAGACGAATCCGCTTCATGCGGAAAAACGGTATTCGATCCGGGCGAGCCACATCTTTTAAGAACGTCTCTGCAATACCAAACCAGTCTCATGCGCCCGGCGGGAATTGAACCCACAACCTCAAGCTCCGGAGGCTTGCGCTCTATCCAATTGAGCTACAGGCGCTAGTTTTTTCGAGCCTGCAGCCTCACAACGTGATCCGATTTCGTTGCCCCGGCTAAATCTTGCAACGATCCGCCGTGCTTTTTGGCGGAGAGCTACAGGCGCTAGTTTTTTAAATTTATTGAATTTTCTTTACTTCGATCCGATAGACGAGGGTCTTCCCGGCCAACGGGTGATTTTCATCGAGAATGACCGTATCCGGCAGGATCTTCAATACCCTTAAGGACTGGCCCGTCTTCGATTTGAGGAATGCGCCTTCCTGGAGATTCATCCCGGGCGGAATTCCTTTTTTTGGAAGCTGTCGATACAACTCTTTTTTAACAGGTCCATAGGCTTGGTCGGGAGTCAAAGTGATCGTCCGTCGATCGCCCTTCTTCAGACCAAGCAAGCTTTTTTCAAAACTGGCCGGGAAGGTATTTTGACCTTCGGTCAAAATCATTTCGTCCATTTGATCCGGCTTGACGAGCGCCACGCCGTCGGCTTCGAGCGAATAAAGCAACGTTACTTTGGACCCGTTCTGAATGACTTGAGCCGAATTTGCCGCGCGCGCAAAAACAAACAACGCCATCACGCACAATGCGAGTGTCCAATATCTTTTCATGATATCCCTTCTTTATTTAGCGATCGGTGTCCCCGGACCAACCTGCGTATCCGCAATCAAGAAGAAAAAGCCGGGTAAAACCCGATTGCCCGGCCCTAATCGCGGCATTCACGCTTCCCTTGTCTTGCGGCGAATACCCATAAAAAATGACGTCGCCGCGCTTATTTAAAACCTTTTCGGCCAAAAATGTCAATTTCTTTAACGGAATATTAATCGCTCCGGGCAGCCGACCTTTCGCGAATTCGGCTTCTGTCCTCAAATCCACCAACTGAAACGTGTCTTTTTTTTCTCGTCGCAGCGCAATACGCTGTTTGAGATCGACGGCCGAAATCGTCTTATACTCGAACCCTTCTCCCCCGGGCAAAGGGACCCGCTGAACCGTCTCCTCGGCAAACGCCGCACCCGCCAAAACGAACGGCAGGATCAGGCCGAAGGCAATCCGGAGAGCCCGTTTCATCGCATGGTATAAATTTTAAGCAAAAACATCTGAAGGCTAATAACGCCGGCGGCTGCCATGGTCAACTCCGTGACAAGAATAATCATCGCCTTCCCGCCTCTCGAAGGCCTTTTGCCGACTCGCTCCAGCGCCTTGTAACCGATGACCGAAAAAAGAAATGTCGGAGCGAAGAGACAAACTAACATCCCCAGCGTGATAAATAATTCGCGCATGTATTTTAGTCTAACCCGAATAACGAAAAAAATAAACCTTTTACGGTATCTAGGCAAAGCGTCTCGCAAAGGTTATAATGCGCTATGCTTAAAAAGCGGAAGCTCCTAGCGCTTATTGTCCTTTCCGTCCTCTCTCTCGGCGCAACGGCACCGGCCGAAAACGACGCCGTTCGGCTGTCAAAGCTTCTCGAGCGTGTTTATCAAACGATGGACGACCATTATTATTTGCCCGTGTCGAGGCAAATCTATGATCAATTCGTCGCGACCTACACGGCGGACCGGCTTCGTGCTTTAAACGAAAAAACGCACCAGACCGAAGATTTTATCCATCTGGGTGCCGGGTTGCTCGTCAATAAATTAAAAAACCCGTCCGACCGCTTTTCGAATTTCGTCCCTCCGGCAAAAACGAAGGCGTTTAAGCAAGAAGCTTATGCGACGGTCGAAGACCTCGGCATTGAAGGAAGGAAAATCGCCGATCGTTTTGAAATCACGAAAGTACAAAAACACTGCAAGGCGTTTTCGAAAGGGATCCGCACCCTCGACGCGATTCTGAAGATCAACGGTAAGAGCGTGAAGCTTCTGCCGGAAACCGACATCGCGAAACAATTGCAACCGCCGGTCGGCACGAAAGTGATTCTTTTAGTTGCCCTGAAATCTAGCGGCCTGACGCAGGAAATCACGCTCACGAGTCAGTCCTATTTCAAAGAAACCGTCTCCCCCATTCCCACGGACATCCAGGGGGTGTGTATTCTCCGCATCGTACATTTCAATCAAAAGACGATGGATGATTTCGGCGACGAGATCGCCGCATTCGGACCGGAGCGGATCAAGCTCCTCGTACTGGATTTACGGGACAACGGAGGCGGCCCCCCGCTCGCCGCGCGTGAAATTTTGGGCTATTTTCTTCCGCCGAACGATCCGCTTTTTGCCATTTTCCGAAAAAAGCAAAAACCGATCATGCTGACGGCACCGGCCAAGCCGACCCATTACTCGGGTCCGGTCCGCATTCTCGTCAATCAGAAAACGGGCAGTGCGGCGGAAATGTTCAGCGGCATTCTCCAGGCAAAGAAAATCGCGCTTCTGGTGGGGCAGCAAACCGCCGGAGCGACGTATCTGAAAAGCATGTATGACTTTGACGACGGATCGACGCTTTTCATGATCACGTCTCTTACGTTTTTTTATGATCGGCGTCTTTTCCCGCCGAATGGAATCGCTCCCGATATCGCGCTACCGGAATCCGAAGACGGTCTCCAGCATGTCCTTGCCGACTTCAAGCGCAGTTAACTCCTCCGTCGGATTCCACTCGAATCTTCGCCGAAAAAAAGCCGGGGCCTGGATCGCGGCCGGCTTGATTGCCGCCGGCTTTGCCGTCATTTTCAGACTGTATCCGGTCGTGGTCTTTCCCACCATCGAAACCGAGAAAAAAGCCGAACTCATCGTCTATTCCCGTCTTCAGAAATCGATCGGAAGCGCGCTCTCCGCGCAGGCTTTTGCGCAATGGTCGAACGAAAACCGGAGTCATATTCGAACGGCGATCCGAAACCTTTCACGCCAACTGCGCGAAACCACCCGAAAGAATCCCTATTACTTAATGGAGGCGGATCCGTATTACTACCGGACGATGGCGCAACACCTTCTCGAGGGTTCTCCGAAATGGAAACGACAAGGGCGAAACTACTTGAACGACCGAACTCTTGCTCCCGTCGGCGTATGGTATCCCCTGGATCTGCACCCTTACGTCGGAGCGTTCTTTTTCACTTTCGTCCACGCGTTCATCCCCGAAATTTCTCTTGATCTCGCATTGGGCCTCGTTCCTCTTTTTCTGGCGCTTTGTGCCATTCCTCTCTTCTTCGCCGTCGCTCGACGCTTGGGATGCGGCCCGGTCGCCTCGGGGCTGGGTGCCGTCACGCTCGTGTGCGCGCCCATCTATCTGAGACGCACTTTGATCGGATGGTTTGATACGGATTCTTACAACATTCTCTTCCCTCTGATGATCGCCTGGGCGATCCTGACCGCATTGGATCTGCGCACAAAGAAAATTGGGCCGGTTTTTCTATCCGTCTTGGCTCTCGCAGGCTATTCGCTTTTTTGGCGCGGCTGGCTCCTTCCTTACTCTCTTTTTGCGGCGGCTTTTCTCGGAACTTTCCTTCTTTCGCGATTTCGCTTCTTTCAAGATGTGCCCCGGCACTTTGGCCTTAAGCTCCTCTTATTCATCGGGTGCCCGCTCCTGTTCATTCCGCTTCTATGGGGTCTTTCTGAGCCCGCCCTACTCATCCGCGAAACCGTTGAATTCGTCCGACGCTTTTCGCTGCCGTCGTTCAGCATCTGGCCGGATGTCTTCTTGACGGTCGGCGAGCTCAAAACAGCCAATCTCAAAACGCTCGTTTCGGAAATGGGAGGATGGCTCATCCCCTTTTTAGCCCTCGCGGGCTTCAGCCTGGAAATCAAACCGCGCGAATCGGCCTGGGGTCGCTCGGGCTCTCTTTTTTTGGCGCTCTATTTCGTCGGCACCGCGATTCTCGGGACGCAAATCGAGCGCTTTGGTCTTTTATTCGTCGTGCCGACGGCTATCGGATTTTCTCTTGCTCTCAAGCACCTTTTTCTCTGGGCCGAGAACCGGCTTCCCGCTTTAAACTTTTGGGCCCGTTCCGCCGTCGTATCCGGACTTGCCGTTCTTGGTATTTTCTTTGTCGTATGGGATGCGCGCGCCGCGCACGAGGCCGTCCGCTATGAGCATCCGATCTACAATTCGACTTGGGACCGGGCCATGACGGCGATTCGTGAACAAACGCCTCCCCGTTCGATCATCACGAGCTGGTGGTGTCCGGGGCATTTCATCACCTCGAAGGGCGAGCGTCGTGTCACTTTCGACGGTTCGACGCAAAACGTTCCTCAGGCCTATTGGGTTGCGCGACTTTTCCTTGAATCCTCCGAAAAACAATCTCTTGGGATTCTTCGAATGCTCGACCTGTCCGGAAATCGTGCCGTTGAATGGTTGGCCGCGAAGGGCTTGAAAATTTCACAGGCAGTTGATTTGATCGAACGGATCGCGCCTCTCGACAAAAAGAGCGCCCGCTCGATCTGCGTCGAATCGCTTTCTCCTTGGAATGCGGATGAACTGCTCGAGTTGACACACGGCTCAACGCCGCCCCCTCCCGCGTATCTTTTCGTTTACAACGACATGGTTGAGGGAGTTTTGGCGATGGAGTACATCGGAAACTGGAATTTTGCCAAGGCCGAGCAGTTTGCCCAGACGCTCAAAGGGCGCCGCAGCAAGATGGGCAACCTTCTTAAACGTGCCTCGCCCGAAAACGTATCTCTCATGTGGTCCCTTTCCGAGCGGCCAATGCCCGATGCCGGAGAAGGTTACGTTTCGAAACGCCATGACGGAAATCTTCTTTTTTCGAATCAAATTTCCGTCGAGCCCGAGAGCCACACGGCCGTCTCGAACAATAAAACGTTCGGGATCGGGACCGTACGGAGCGTTCTGGAGCTCCAACAGGAAGGGTTGGTTCGGTACCCCGGCCTCAACCCGCGCACCCCCCTCTCGGTGCTCTTTATCGATGACGACAAGAGCCGGCCCGGTCCCGAGCGGATCGTTGCCGCGGACGAACGTCTTCTGACATCGCTTCTTTTCAGGCTATACTATTTAAAAGGTCAGGGGCTACGGCATATTCGGTTGGTTTATTCCGAAGAAAACTTCGACGATCGGACTCGCGTTTATCTATTCGAAGTAACGTGGCCTCTTCAAGATTGACCTCTATCTCCGGAGGCAATCTCTGATTCCGATTTTGGCGGACCGCTGGGCGGGGCCGGAATTTCTAAAGGCGGTAGGCCGAAAGAGGCGCTCGAGGGATCCGGAATTTTTCGATTTTCGCGAAAATCGCGAATCATCCGCTCCACGAGCGTCGCTTCATTTTCTGCTTTCATTTGCCTCAGCATCGTCACGACGCCGAGAGCATTTTCCGGTTTTCCGTGCTTGATCCAAGCCATCCCGAGCATAAAATGACTTTTCTTCGCGGCCGGGTCTATCTCGACGGCCCTTTCAAGATGCTGGATTGAAGCCGGCATATCCTCGGTTCGGTAATACAACACACCCAAATCATGATGAGCCGCGTAGTGATTTGGATCGGCTTTCAAAATCTGTTCGTACACCCCTTTGGATCGTTCGAATTGCCCGCATTCGGAAAGCACGACGGCCAGCACATAGAGCGTTTTTGTATCGGAACGGCCCGTATCGACGGCTTTTTGAAGAAAAGAAGCCGCGGGCTCAAGTTCCCGTTTTTCGAGATTCAAAGAGCCCAGGTAATAATATGCCGTGGATTCGGAGGGGTTTAGCTCGACGATCTTCAAAAGAGCTTCGCGCGCCAAAGCGCTTTTCCCTTCCCTCATGTAATCGGAAGCTTGGCCGTAAAGGGTTCGGATGCGGTCTTTGATCTGGGCGGCGTCCGTCTCGGGCTCGGCAGCCACGCCTGAAGCAGAGAAAGCGAATATGAATGCGATCGACGCGAAAAAAATCCTCAGGTTACTTTTCTTCATCCACCCGAGGCCCGGACATCGCACTGTCTTTTTTGACTCCGAGTTTTTCAATGGTCACTCCAAACTTCAACTCGTCGGTATCCTTGCTTTGAGGTTTCAGGTTAAACCCGGAAATCCGCATGGCATCGCTTGAAGATTCGACATCTACGAGAAAATTGTGGATTTGCTTGAAATCACCCTTCCCTTCGAGATCGACCGACAGAAAATAGACCCCGTTTGCCTTCTCGATCGTTTTGACGGGGTTGATATTGGAAACAAACAGGCTCGCCTGCTTGGTTACGCGTTCGATCTCACGCAAGAATTGGGCAATTTCCTCTTCGGCCGATAAGTTCGGATCCGTGACAAACCGCTGCATCTGCTCGTGCTCGCGCAGGATTCGACTTTTATGTTTAAGAATGAGAAGCCTTCTCGGTAAAACGCTCTCCTGCGTGACAATCTGGTCGTTTAGATGGGTCAAATGCTGCGTCATGGGCCGGACAATGAGAACGTCGAGCATGGAAAGAGAGATGATGATGAATGCGATACGAACGATTTTTTTTTCACGTTGGGAAAGCGCCTGGTAAAAAAGCTTGAGAGACGCCTCTTTCTTTTCGCCTTTTTTAGCGCCTCCGGCCGGAGCTCCAGCGCCTGCGGCGGCAGGGGCTGCGGCGGCCGCTTCTGCCGGCGGCTTCGCGGCTGCCGGAGGGGGCTTGGGTGCTGCAGCGGGTTTGGGTGTTTCTTCGGCCATGTTATTCCCAGTTTGCGCTCAAGCCGAAATCGCAAACGTCTTTATCACCTTCTTTTCGGCTTCGCGTGTAATCTGACGTGACGGTTTTGAAATGCGGGTTATTTTCCATCTCGGTGACAAAGGAAAAGACGGTCGACATCAGCTCGGAGGTTCCTTTGATCTGAATTTTTCCATCATCCGTGAGAGCGATTTCGCTGAGATACATCTCTTTGGGCAGCAGCGTTTCCAGCTCGTCCAGAACACGGATCCCGAATCTTTTTTTTGAGGTAAATTCCCTCACCTGTCGAGTTTGCTCGGATAACGCATCCAACTCCCGGGCTTCGCGCTGCTTGATTTCGAAGTTTGCCGTCATTTCCCGCAAATAACCGCTCCTAAAATAAATTTTTACGAGAAAAGTGCTGACGACCAATCCGAACATAATCAAAACAAAAACTCCGGCGATGAAAATATCCCGCCCCTTGTTCCGGAACGTACGGCGAACCTTGAGGTCGTCCGGCAACAGGTCGACTTGGGGCGGTTTTTCTGTGCTTCCGTCAAACAAGAGCTCTCCAAACCCCACCTGGGGATAGGTTGCCATCTTCTCCGCGGCTTCGGGAGTCAGCGCGACCATGTCTTCGATCCGGCGCACGGCACCCGGCACCGGAAACGAATCCCGAAGCGCTTTTGAAAGTGCGTCCATCTCAGGGCCTCGAATGCCCGAAAATATGAATCGGCCGATCGTTCGCCCGTGCTCCTCGCTCAAATAAGCCTCATACGTTTTTTTAAACTCATCCGTGAGTTGTTGCAATGCCGCGGCGCGATCCTGCTTCAGATGTATCAAGCCGACCGGAATGCTGCGAATAAAATATGGTTTAGCGGCATAGACAATGACCAGCTCCGTGTCTTCGGCCTCGAGGTGAATGAGCGCCGTCGTCCCTTCGCTTCCGTCGGCAGCGGGAGGAGGCGTATCCGTCACGGAGGCGGCAAGGACCTCGGAGGTCAGATGAACGGCTTCGATTTCCAGGCCGGCCAGTTCGATCGAGTCCGTTCGCCTCCGCACCGTCTCGTTGGAAATAATCACCAGGAGCACTTTCGTGTATCGTTCGAGCATGACTTCGAGATTGATATGCTGAACGATGACTTCTTCGCGTGAATAGGGAGTATGCCGGACCGCCTGTAAACGCACGATGTTCCCGATCTCTTCGGGATCCAGCGAGGGGACTTCGACATTTTTAGTAATGGCGTGCTTGGAAGGAATCAAAAGGCCGACACGGCGATTTTTCGCTTTGAGCGAGATGAGACCCAATCGCAGTTCATGAGCGAGTTTTTGAGGGATAAGGACTTCGAGAGGCTTGTAATAAACATCGACGACCAGCCGCTTGCCCGACGAGGTGCGGAACTTCGCCATCTTCAGGCCGTGATCGTCGATCAGCGCATTCACGCTTTCCGAGAAGAGAGAATCAATCATTCTCGATCTTTCGAATCAGTTCTCCGACCACCATTCAACTCCCCTGCCCAGGCCATACAAAAAAGTAGCGACCCCTTCGGCGTTCCGGGCATTCAGCTCGGCCCGGCATCGAACCTTGAAATAGGAAGACGCGATCCCAAATTTGCGTTGTTGGACCGCCCAAACCAGATAGCTGCGCTCCTCTTCGGTGAGCTCACTCGCGCTTCCCAATTTGGGAACGATCTCTTCCTTTGACAAAAATAAACCATCATCATCCGTGCCTACCTCGTGGTCTGAGCCTTCGCGATAGCCGATTACTTTTTGGATCAAGCCCTCTGGCATCTCCATCGCGCGCAAGACTTCGGGTTCGGCCCGATTGATGTTTATTTCGCCGTTTCCGTAAATTGTAATATATTTTTCGATCAAACTATAGAACTCTTTGTCCATCCCGTCCACATTCAGTACTTCGGGCAACAACTCGAACGGTGCATTTTTCAAGGGTTCGCGCGCGCCTCTCCTCTCCTGATCAACGCCGGTCAACACATTGAGATCGTCCGGATCCCGATAATCGACGATCGCTCCGGCCAACGACCACGCGTGCGCTTCGTCCATATGGGCCGCGAGACGGAGCAAATTCTTTAAAATGTCGACGGGGCATCGATTGATGTTCAGCTTGGCCGTCTCATCCTCAAGAATATACGACGACTGCCCCTCTTCGGTCTCGGTCACCAAGGGGATCCCCAACGTTCGGTAAAAACGCTCGTTTTCCCGAGTGATACGGCCCGCCGGCCACGCGGCTAGCTCGGAGCACACTCGTTTGTACATGGAATCGTTCATGAGATGAATCCGGTCCCTGTCGAGCCAGCGTTCATAGACCCGGATCCGTTGCTGCACACCCGCAGCGGCTGCAATCGCCCATATCGCTAATAAGGTGACCGACCAAAGCGATAAGACCAAAACACTGCCGCGGGAATTGTTCGAATTCATTTAATGAACCACCCTTGATGGAATCAAAACGCGTTTTTCATAATCCTTTCCGTTCGAGCGGAACCGAAATCCCACAAATTTTTCTGGCCAAGAACACGCTAATTCGAAAAAGTCGACTCTCTCCAGCACCGGCTGCCTCGAATGTGCCTCCCCCACATAGGGATAAAGCCATTCGCTGCGCTCGATTCTTTTTTTGTTCAGATCCCAACGATACTCAATTTTCACAGGCAAAGCAGAAGGGTTGCCGGCTGGAATCGCCCCAAATGTCACGGAGTCGGCCGTCGAGTGGAGCTCGATTCGAGAATAGTTGACCGTATTTTTCAAATCGCGCGTCATGCGATCGATGAAAAAAAGAGCATCCTGGCCGCTATTCAGCTCCGAAAGCCGGCTGAAAATCCGAGCTCCTTGAAAGAAAGAAGCCGTAATGGTCAGAAAAGCCGCCGAAGTAATCCCCAAAACAAGAAGCATTTCGATGAGGGACAGGCCTGATTGGGTACGACCCGGGTTTCGCCGCTTATAAAAGGACATAACCCACTCCGGAAATTTTTTGCTTTTCGCCCTTCCCGTAGCGGATAACCACGTTCAAGCGATACAACGATTTTTGCGTATTCTCGGAAGTAGCTCGCGCGTCATAGGTAAAAGTTCGCCCGGCCGCACGCACATCCCCCTCAAAAGGCCATCCCTCCAAACGCCTGTTCTTTCTGAAATGGATTTCGGCATCGGTGAGGACTTGGGTCAACGCCAGACGCGCCGGACCTTCATCTCTGAGACGTGAAAGGATGCTCATCGAGCGAATGAAAGCCGGCGTGAGATAAAGCAGCGAAAGGGCTAAAATCGAAATCGCAAGGAGGACTTCCAGCAAACTAAAACCGGAACGGCGGGGGCGGCTCTGCAAACGAGACTACTCCCAGTTGGTAATTCGGCTTTTTTCGTCATTCTCACGCGGCCCGAATGAAAAAATATCGTAGACTTTGCCGTGCGTACTGGGAAAAGCATACTGATACTTTCTTCCCCAGGGGTCGATGGGTTCTTTTTCGAGATAAGGCCCGTTCCAGTTGGTCGGAATCGGGGCAAGGGTCGGTTTATTGACCAACGCATCGAGATTCTGACCCGACGTCGGAAAGGTCCCGTTGTCCAACTCGTATAGCTTGAGCGCCGAGGCAATATTGGAATCGATATCGATGTGCGCAATTTGCACTTTCGCCTGTACGCTACGTCCACCCAACCGGGGGACGACCATGGCCGCCAAGGCCCCCATAATAACGACAACCAGCAGAATTTCGATCAACGTAAATCCCGAATTTTTTTTCATCTTCGTTCTCCTGTAACTTTTTTGCTTCCGAGCTTAAAACATCGTATTCATTTCAATGATGGGCAAAACCATCGCCAAAACGATAAAGGCAACGAAACTTCCGACGATCAAAATCATGGCCGGCTCGAGAAGCGTCGTCATAAAAACCGTCGCCTCGTCCAAATCCTGTTCGTACGAATCCGCTATTTCGATCAACACCTCTTCCAAATGCCCGGTTTCCTCGCCGACAGAAATCAGATCGGTCACGAACGAAGGAAATGCGCTATACTGCGCCAGACTCCGCCCAAAGCGCTCTCCTTTTTGGATGCGATCGCGGCAGTCTTTCATAAGCTGTCTCAAGACGAGGTTATCGAGCGTTGGAATCGCCGTCGTCAAAGATTGCAAAAACGGCAAGCCGTCGGAAAGAGACATCTCCAACGTGCGTGCAAACCGCGCCATTTCGTTCTTGAATACCAATTTTCCGAAAAAGGGCAGACGGAGCGCGGTGACGGAAATCGCCGGCTTTCCGGCTGCGCGTCTAAAAAATGCCGGAATAGCTAAAAGCGAAACGCAGAAGACGAGACCCGCATAGGCCCAATAATGGCTCATCCAGTCCCCTAGCGTGATCAACACACGGGTCGCCAAGGGTAACGTGCGATTGAAGTTTGCGAATAAAAAAGCGAGTTTGGGAATTACAAAGGTGAGAATAAAAAATATGGTCAGAAAACCCGCAATCGCAAGCAAAATAGGATACGTCATCGCGCGACGAAGCTTGGATCGTAGCAGATCTTCTTTCTTTAGATGCTGGGAAATTCGCACCAATGCTTCAGGCAAGCTGCCGCTATTTTCCCCCGCCGACAGAATCCCCAAATAAACGGGAGAAAAATATACGGGAAATTTCTCCATTGCCTTCGTCAGTGTGGAGCCGGCATTGATGTTTTCGGCGAGTGAATGAATCAGCGTCCTCATCGTCGCGTCTTTTTCCTGTCGTCCCAGCAAGTGCAGCGCGGTTAAAATCGGGACTCCCGATTTAATGAGACTGGCAAGATGGCGGCTGAAGAAAATGACGTCGCGATTTCTTTGCGTTTTCGATTTCCAAATCCGAATGTTCCCGCCGCGCGATCGGGCCGATGCCGACTTCGCGCGAACTTCGATGGGTACATATCCCATTTGATGGATCTTCTCGATGGCGGCCGTCTCGGACATCGCTTCGATTTCCCCTTCGATCAGGCGATCCGGACCTTGTTTCGCCCGATACAGAAAATCAGCCATTTGCAGCCCCCTTCCCGGAACGGGCGATATAATCCTCAAGATAAACCCGGTCGTTGCTCGATAGATCCAGGAACATCAATCCCGCATAAAACGAACCGGGTTCGGCCCCTTCTTCCACGCGAACGACACGAGCGCAGCACGAGACTTCACGATTTCCGTATTTATAAAGCCTGAACTGAATCTCGACGGTCGAACCCAGCTCCGGCTTCTCCATCACTTTTACGAGAAGCCCCCCGGCGCTAATATTGACGGCATAGGCCATCTGATTCAGGATGCCCATATCGTTCTCGGAGCTTCCCTTAGAATGAAAACGCACCTCGATTTCCCTAAAATTCATCTCAAAATCGACCGGAACTCTTTTATAAATTCGCCTGTTGGAGCCATCTTCGGAGGTTTCGGACTGAGCGGCCACGGTTGATTTGGATTGAAGCTTGGTTTCAAAAAGACTCCCGCACACGTTCAGAACTTCCGACGGCGTCGTTGTCCCGGCCGCTATTTTTTTCCAGCCGTCTTCCAAAAGTGTTTTGAGCCCCAACTCAATAGCCTTCGCCTTGATCTCGTAACTCGATGCTTTTCGTGAAATAAGGGTTTTGAGGGGCTCGGACATGACGAGAATTTCATGAATGCCGGTTCTCCCGTAATAGCCGGTCTGATTGCAATATTCGCAACCCCTTCCTTTATATATCTTCATGTTCCGATCCATTCCGCCTATTTTTTCTATTAACTCATGGTTTGGCTCCGGATCTTCGATCTTACATTGAGGGCAAATGGTCCGAATCAAGCGTTGCGCAATGATCGTCTCGACGCTCGAACCCACAAGAAAAGGCTCGACCCCAATATCCAATAATCGCGCGACACCGCTGGCCGCATCATTTGTGTGGAGCGTTGAAAAAACCAAATGGCCCGTCAGGGCGGCCCGAATGGCGATCTCCGCCGTTTCAAAATCACGGATCTCACCCACCATCATGATATCGGGGTCATGCCGCAACATGCTGCGCAACCCTTGAGCAAAATCAAGGCCGACTTTGGGCATGACCTGGATCTGGGTGATCCCGTGAATTTCATACTCAATCGGATCTTCGATGGTGATGATCTTGTTTTCTTTCGAATTCAGTTGGCTCAAGCAGGCATATAACGTCGTCGTCTTCCCGCTCCCGGTCGGCCCGGTCAAGAGAATGATTCCGTGCGGCTTGCGGATCAGTTCGTTGAGCTGTGCCGCGTTTTCGTCCGTCAGACCCAATCTCCCGAAGTCAAAAATCATGCTGGTCGGCAAAACTCGGATCACGATACTTTCGCCGTGCGGAGTGGGAATGCTCGAAATACGCAAATCCAGATTCTGATCGTTTACTTTCACGATCGCGCGACCGTCCTGGGGTAGACGACGCTCGACAATATTCAGGTTTCCCATAATCTTGATTCTCGACAAAATGGCGAGAATCAACGGTCGCGCTCTTTGAGACAAATTGACGTCGTACAAAACGCCGTCGATGCGGTAGCGCAAACGGAATTCACCTCGATAAGGCTCCAAATGAATGTCCGTTGCCCGTTTTTGAGAAGCGTCGAAAATGATCTCATTGACGAGATTGATAACCGATGCGTCTCCGGCCATGCGATCAATCGGATCGATCGCCGTCTCGGTCTGGGGCGCATTCAGTTCTTCGGTGGGAGTCTTCGATACGATCTTTTCCACCGTTCCGGCCGCAAACCCGTAATATTTTTTCAGTAAGTCGAAAATGTCTTTCTTGCGGGCAAGAACTTCGACGAGATTATGGCCAAGCTGTAGGCGAATTTCGTCGAGAGTCTTGACGTTGAGGGGATATTCGACCGCGATCGCCAACGTACCCTTCTCGAGTCGGAGCGGCATAAACCCGTAGTGCCACGCCACTTTCACGTTGACGGTCTCGACAATCGACGGGTCGACCTGGATATTTTTTAGATCGTAAAACAGCAACCCCGTCGCTTGAGCTAAGATCGGGTAAATCGCCTGCTCGTTCAGGCCGAATTCCTTGGAAACGACCTCGAGAAGGGACGTTTCGGAGGCTCTCGATTTTTGGAGAGCCTGGGACATTTGTAACGGCGTCAACCATTTCTGATTAACGAGCTCTTGCCCAAATTCCGCGTCAACCTTGGAATCCGAATAAAGGCTCAACCTGGCCCTTCCTCCCTTTCCTTAATGTTTCCGCACATATAAATCCTCTGCGGATCCCAGTCGTCGTATTTTCCGGAAATGATATCTTCGCAATCCTTCAATGCGTCTTCGGTATGAACGAAAACACCTTTTCGTCCAGTGTAACGCTCACCGACGAAAAAGGGCTGCGTCATAAAATTCTGCATCAGCAGCCCCCGAATGTAGAGATCCCGATCCTCGGCCGAGAGTTCTTCGACACCGATAACGGCGACGATTTTTCTCAATTCTTTCAGTTTTGTGTAAAGTTTGATCACGTCCTGAGCGATATTGTAATGGCGTCGTCCGACGATGCGCGGATCAAGATTCGAACACGAGCTCATGAGAGGATCGATGGCCGGATAAAGCCCCTTTTGGAGCAACTCGCGCGAGAGGGCCATAACGCCGTCTAGATAGCTATAGATCGCCACGACGGCCGGATCCGTATAATCGTCGGCCGGAACGTAAACCGCTTGAAATGCGGTGATCGATCCGCCGTCTTTGGAGGAGCGAATCCGCTCCTGGAATTCGCACACTTCCGAAGCCAATGTCGGCTGATATCCGGTTTCGGACGGAACTCGCCCGAGAAGCGTCGAGACTTCGGCGCCGGCCTGGATATAGCGAAACACGTTATCCATAAAAATGAGAACATCTTTGTTTTGCCTTTGGATGGATTCGGCTAAGGTGATGCCCGCCATGATGACTTCCATGCGGCTTCCCGGCGGCTGATCCATTTGGCCGAACGCCATCATGACTTTCGGCAAAAGATTGTGCTCTTCCAGTTCGTAAAAAAGGTCGTTTCCTTCGCGGATACGTTCCCCGATACCGGTAAACACACAAGCACCCGAATGTTTGTTGATAATGTTATTCATCAGCTCGAGAATAACGACCGTTTTTCCGCAACCAGCGCCCCCAAGAACTCCCGTCTTGCTGCCCTTGACCAAGGGAAACAGGACATCAATCATTTTGATCCCGGTTTCCATGAGTTCCAAAGCCGAACCTAACCCGGATGTGCTGACGTCATAAGCGGTTTTAGGAGTGCGAATAATTTCGTAGTGCTCGCTTGTAATGGGAGGGCCGTTGTCGATCGTCTCCCCCATCGCATTGATGATACGGCCAAACATCATGTCACCGACAGGAATCTGCACCATCTCACCCGTACTGTATGCTTTCGCCCCACGCTGCAAGTTGATCGTATCGTGGAGAGAAATACAGCGCGCGACGCATCCCGGCAAGTGTTCGGAAACCAGGAGCATAATTTCTTTATTTACGAAGTTTCTTGCGCGCACAACCTGCAGGGCCGTGGGAAGCTCGAGCATCGTTCTAAAACGAACGTCGACAACCGGCCCCGAAACCGCAATAACCCTTCCCTCGGATCGTTTACCTTGATTATCCACCGGACACCATCGTGGAAACGAAAATCTCGCGCATACCCGCATCGATTTTTTCGTTCCGCGCCCTTCGATAAGCTATGATTAGTTTGCTGATAACCTTTTTGACGCTCTCGTGATTTTGTTCCATCTGAACCGCCAAAGCGCCGTATTCGGCCGGTTTATTGCTTTGAAAAAGAAAAAAAAGCGAATTGTATAACCAAAGGCTCGCGATATATTCGCACAATGTATTCGTATTCGTTTCTTGAAAAATATTGAGCTGGTTCCCCGGAGCCGTGATCCGCGCTTTCACGTCCTCCTCGACGAGATCTTCGAACGGCAAGAGAAGCGTCGGTTTGATCACCTGATTAGAGAGCGTGTCGCTAAAACTCGAAACAACCACCACCCGGCCTATTTTGCGCTCTTTGACCTGCTGAATCACGTGTTGGGTCACTTCGCGCGCGACGCCCTTGATGGCCCCTTCCTTGATCGCCGGAAACCCCACAAACTGCTCGCGGGCAAATTTCATTTTTGAAACACCTTTGCGGCCCGTCACAAAAAAAATATGCGGCATACCCGTCACCAATGCTTTTGCGGCTTTCACAAGCTTGGAATTTAAGGCGCCCATGAAGCTTTGGTCGGATGTTGTCACGACAACTCCGACGACGGGAGAAATCGGGTGAATCAATTGATGCGTTTCTTTGATCCCCAAAAGGGTCTCGAAAATGGGGCCAAACGACAGAATCAAATCCTGGAAGGTTGATCTCAGAGTCCGCTTAGATTGAGTAAAACGGCTCTGGGCCATTTGTTTCATAACCTCGAGGATTTCGGCCATACTCTTCGAAAACTCAAGCTCTCGTTTAAGAAACTCTTTAGTCGGCAAGATGTCTCCGCAACATTAAACTTTGTGAGCCCAACTCACGCCTTCCTTCAGCTGTTTGGCGGCTTCTCTTAAATGCTCCACCAGCGTGTCGTCAACAACCAGAGAGCCGAATCTCAGCAGCACCCCTCCCAAGAGCGCGGCGTCTTCGCGGAATTTGAGCTTGATCTCGCGGCCCAATTTTTTGTTCAGCTCGTCTTGGATCTTTTGCGCCAAATCAGGAGTGATTTTGCGGGCCGAATCCACTTCAACTTCCGAAATGGTGTCACTGATAACCCGCATATCGGTCGCTTCGAGATTCGTGATAAATTCCGCGACCAACTCATCGTCGATGCTGTCGATGACGAGTGAGGACAGGGCTTTCTTCATCATCTCCAGGCAAAAATCGACGACTTTGTTTTCGGCCTCGATCATGCAGTCGGCCTTCATCTTATCCCTCGAGGAAGTCGCTTTTTTTATGAGTTCGTCCGCTTCCTGCCTCGCCGTTTTGATGATTTCGTCATGGAGTTGATTGGCTGCTCTCTGCGCTTCCATCTTCATGCGTTTTTCTTCTTCCTCGAGTTCCGCGCGTTTGGCCGCCAGCATTTTTTCGACCTCTTCTAACCTCGCCACCAGTTGCTTTTCTTTTTCGCGATTCATATTGTCGAGTCGCGTCAGACGGTTGACAGCGCTGGTGGTGTCCTGAAAAATGAGTCGTTTCAGAACAAAGATAATGATCCCCAGCAGAATGATCTGAGCAAATATGAACCCAAACAACAGCAGCATGGCGTCGTTCCTTTCGCTCTAAATGCGTTTGAACACTTGGAAGAAGACCAGCAGCGACAAAATCACAATCGCTTCGTTGTAAATCAGCACGACAATCATCCCCAAAAGCAGTACCGGCGATGAGGAGGGGTTTCTTGCCAGCGCTTTGATCGTCGAAAATCCGATGGCCGCGACAACGATCGAGGGACCGATAATTGCGGCGGTGAAGACAAAAATCAGCGCAAGAAATTGCATCGTCGCCCCTAGCCCGGCTTTCGGCCGGTCACTTTTCCTCTACCAAAATCAAACACTTGTTGTTTGCAAAATTCACGACGCCGCTCTGAATCGGGATCATTCGGCGATTGTCGATGACAATCTCCCCTTTTCTCAAAATCCCGACCGCTTCCGCGTGAAAACTCAGAAATTCGAACTCCGATTCGACGCCGTCGACCCAGACTGATTTGGCCGTACCGTTAAATATCGTTCTTTTCTGGCCTATAACCTGGAGGTCGAACATATTCCTCCTTTAATTATTTTGTCGCCGCTTCTTCTTCGTGCGGCTGATTGGCAATATGCAAAGCTGCACCCTCGGGATCTTTTTCAACCTCGGCCCGCGGGATAAACCGACTCAAATAACCCTGCAGAAGCTTTTCCATGCGCGCTTTGATTTCGTCGGTTAGCTTCATTTCTTTGCGGATCATTTTCATCAAATCCGGATCCTGTTGATAAGCGTACTCGCCGATATCACGCTTAAATTCGTTGACTTGCGGAATTGTTAAGTTCAGTAGCATGTTCTCATTATTCGCCAGATATAGAAGGACCTGCTCTTCAAAGGGCACGGGGCGGTCCTGGGGCTGCAGGATGAGTTCCGAAAAGATTTCGCCTTTTTTCAGTCGGATTTCGAGCTCTCGTGTCAGATCGCTCTTATTCAGCTTCGTCAACATAACCAATTCGCGATATTGAAGATAGTCTAGACGGTAAGTCGACGTTAATTTTTTCATAATCGGCCACTGCACTTTCGTACCTACGCGCGACACCGAAAGTCCCAGATCGATGCCCGGCTTAAAACCTTGAGAAAAAAGTTCGGTGTTCAAACAGATTTGTCCGTCCGTCATCGAGACGAGATTTGAACAGACATAGCTCGTGATATCATTTTCAAGGGTTTCCACGAATGGGAGGAACGTCATGGTGCCGTTGCCCAGCTTTTTGTTCAAATAACCCGCCCGTTCGATCATTTTCGAGTGAAGATAAAAAATATCTCCCGGATACGCGTTACGACCGGGTGGGCGATTCAGCAAAAGCGAGATTTCACGGTACGCCCAGGCATGTTTCGAAAAATCGTCAAAAATGACGAGCACGTGACGCCCGCGAACCATAAAATATTCTCCGAGTGCGCACGCCACGTAAGGCGCCAGATATTGCTCTCCTTGGGTCGCCGATGCACCGGCCGAAACGATGATCGTGTAATCGAAGGCCTTGTGCCTTTGAAACAACTCAGATATTTTTTTAAGGGCCGATTCGGATTTTCCGATATCAACGTAGATGCAAACGACATCCTTTCCTTTTTGGCACAAGATCGCGTCCGTCCCAAGCGTCGTCTTGCCGCTCATTCGATCTCCCGTGACCAATTCACGCTGACCGCGACCGATGGGAATCATGGAGTCGATGATCTTGATTCCTGTCTCGAGCGGGGTATCGAGCGAGTCGCGATCCATAACTCCCGGCGACGATCGAAATACCGGCAAATACGAATCCGCCTTGATGGGCCCCAGCCCGTCACGCGGCTCGCATAGCGGCGTTACGATACGACCCATAAACTGACCCCCGACGGGAACTGCAAATTCCTGAAGAGTGCTCGAAACCTTTTCGCCCGCGTGAATACGCCCTCTTTCTTTGACGATAAGCCCTTGGGCGCACGTTTCATTGAAACCCACGATGAAGGCCTTGGAACCAAATTCGAAATCAACGATCTGGCCGAAAATACAGTTTTCCAGCCCGTCTATGGTTACGATACATTGCTTTTTGGACAATACCTGGCCGTATTCCTTATAGACCAGTGGGGACATAGATAGAACCTCGCCTATATGTCATTTTTAATAAAAAAAGTATATCTAAGTATAGATTTACATTACTTTGCATAAAATTGCAAGTTTCTATTTACCCTTCTCTTCCATCGGTGGGGCGCCCTCGGTTAGATCCTCATAGGTCCGGTTCAGCTTGCTCTTTGCTTGCCCCCACCATAAGAAATAGGTCAGAATACTGATTAGCCCTAAAAAGGTTATCGTACCGTATATGATGCGCCACGTCGTCAGAACGTCCGGGCTCATCTTCTTGAGCAGTTCTTTCAGGAGGTTTTCGCGCTGGCGTTCCATGATAATTTGTCTCATACGCTCAAGTTCTTGAAGATTGAGGCGGATGGCTTCTACCTTTTTCAAGTTCACATTGTAGTTACTGATACGGTCCTTGATCCCAACCATCGAAGCTTGTGTTTCTTTGATCTCCTGCACATATCGGCCGATTTCACTGTTGAGGTAATTGGCGGCGTCTTTGAATTCGGATGACGATAGATAAGCGGTGATTTCATCGGCCTTGCTCGTAAAACTCTCCAATTTCGGCTCGGGAACTCTCCAACGATCCGTCAGGCGAATGACAATTTCTTTTCGTTCCAAGGGCTTCAGGACAATTTTTTTCGCAAGAAAAAACAATCTCTTATCCGGATCAAAGCGCAAATCAAATCCTTTGGTGTCGATCATCGTGTCCGGCGTTACACCTTCGGGAAGATATCGAACAACCTCCTCCGTCTTCTCTTCGACCTCCGAAGGATTGACCAACTTGATGACAAAATGGATCTCGCGACCGACCTTCAGCGTATCCGACTCGCTTTCGGCCTCTAGCTTGAAATCTTTAAGAAGGATGATGTTTGCCCTCAACCCGCGCAACCGTTCACGATTCACGCGATAGGATTCCAGCCTTTTTTGCACATCTCCGATCTGAGAGGCTTGAGAGTCCTCGATGTCCTTCAATTCATTAATGATCTTTTCGTGAAGAAGTTTCACCTGCTCGTAATCTTCTTTCCCGTCCATGGCATGCAAGTGAATGTCTGCCTGGTTTCTCACGAATTGAATTTCTTCCACTGGAATCTTCCACACGTCCCTGACGAGCACTTTATAGGTTCGCTCTTCCTTAGGTTCGAGTTCCAAATATTTGTGGACGAAAAAACGCGCCATCGATGGGTCGTGATCCAGTTCGAGCTCCCCGGTGTCGACGATGTCTACCTTTTTGATTTCGGTCGGCAAATAGCTGCGGACGTCTTCTTTCTTCACCTCGAACTCGGAGGGGTTCGTAAAAACGACTTTCATCACGGCCTCCTCCGAAGAAGCGGCGTAACATGGAGAAAGCCCCGCGCATAAGTTACTCAGAAAAAACGCTAGGCCGAATATGTTTTTAAGTTTATTGTTCTGCATTTTCGAAATAAGATTCGACCGCGACCTCGCCCTTCTTTCGACCGATCTCGATGAGGAGTTTCACCATCACCTCGATTTCGTCTATCTTTTTGCGCAACGTCTCGATATCCTTCCCCTGCTCGGTCAGAACGGACATTTCCTGGCTGACGCCCAGTTGCTTCGTACGTTCATTGAGCTTATCGACGACTCCGTTGATAATCGTGGTGACAATATCGGCGGAGCTCAACTGACCTTTCGACATCCCGCGAACCTCTTGATTGAGAGAGTCGACGGAGGATTTGATATTTGTCATCATCTTATAAACGGTCAACGCGTCTTTCTTGTCAATGTCTTTTCCTTTAAAGTCCAATTCCTTACGAAGTTTGAGAATTTCATCATAGGCGTTCAGTGCGTACGTTTTGACATTGGAAATCTTTCCAAAAATCGATCTTGTTTGTGATGTATCCGTGACCGAACCTATCTTATCGGTCATCTCCTTGATCGATGCGACCTGGCCGAACAACGTCGCCGTTCCGGCGGTATCGGTCGGAGCGCCGATTCGCTCCTCGACCGTCGTCATGAAACTCGCTAAGTTAGAAATGGCTTCAAAATTAATGCCATGTAGTTCATTGACGACTTCTTCAAGGTTTCCGATGATCGGTTCGATTTCGGAAACGGTCGCGTTAATCACCTTCATGTATCCGAACAAAGTTGCGGCACCAGCGGCGTCGCTATCGCTGCCGATGCTTGCATTGATGGTCGTGATGGTGGACTGCACCGCGGTCAACGTCGTACTCAAGTTATTCACTCGCGTGGATAAGGTCGCAACATCGTCCCAATTGATACTGGCCGCTGTTAAAGCCGCCATATCCGTCCAATTGATATTTGACACGGTCATCGCATGCAAATCGGTGTATTGGATGCCCGATCCGGTCATATACGATAAATCCGACCAATTGACGCCAGCCTTCGAGAGCACCTGGAAGTCGGACCAATTAATTCCGCCATCATGGAGCACCTGAATATCCTGCCAATTAATTCCCGCATCGGAAATGCTCTGGATGTCCTGCCAGTTGATACCCGCATCACTCAACACCTGAACGTCTTGCCAATTAACTCCGGATCTTGCAAGAAGTTGAATATCTTGCCAATTTATACCCGCATCCGTAAGAGCCTGAATGTCTTGCCAGTTTATACCGGTCCGTGAAAGAACTTGCGTATCCTGCCAGTTGATGCCAGCGTCAGTTAGGACTTGGAGGTCCTGCCAATTAAGACCTGATCTTGCCAGAAGCTGGATGTCCTGCCAGTTGATGCCGGCGTTGGTTAGGACTTGGAGATCGGACCAGTTGATTCCGGCGTCGGATTTGAGTTGCATATCCTGCCAGTTGATGCCAGCGTCGGTTAGAACTTGGAGGTCCTGCCAATTAAGACCTGATCTTGCCAGAAGCTGGATGTCCTGCCAGTTGATGCCGGCGTCGGTTAGGACTTGGAGGTCCTGCCAATTAAGACCGGATCTT
>Ga0172375_10001058_pt1 | contig 44665 bp, 30 predicted proteins | sample LakKiv1m_FD_114537 | JGI IMG/M metagenome (GOLD analysis project Ga0172375, IMG submission 114537) | Freshwater microbial communities from Kabuno Bay, South-Kivu, Congo - kab_092012_11.1m | ecosystem: Environmental > Aquatic > Freshwater > Lake | place: Democratic Republic of the Congo... | reverse complement strand
TTTGTTCATTGCTCAGGGATGAATTCTTTAGAAGCATTTTCTTTGCTTCGGCTGCCTGCTGCATAAGCTCCTTAATCTTATCTATCTCCCGGGAGCCTTCTTTCTTGGTTAAGTCCTCGAGTTCTTGATTAAGAACTTCCATTACATCATCAACCTGAAAAACTGTTTGCGCGGATTTTAGCTTTTCTATAAGCTTCTTAATCCGCTCGTTTTGTTCATTTTTTAAAGATAAATCCTCCAAAAGCTTGGCTAATTTCTCCTTCTCATCCAGAGCCCTGCTCTTATCCATAGGATTATCCGGCTTGCCGATATCTGCCAGCTCCGCCCTTGTGAGAAAAAGCTGTTCTATCTTTTTGATCTCTTTTATCAGATTATCCCTGGTTTCTTTAGTAATACTGCCTTGCTTATAAAACTTTTCCAGCACCTCCTGCATTTGCGCAGAAGCAGCGGCTATTTTTTCTTTCTGGCGTTCAGAGTCCATTACCTTTAACCCCTCTAGCAGGGCCTCCCCTGAATCAGGAAGATTACTTTCCCGGATTTGTTTCTTTAAAGCCTCCACGGATTCCTTGATTAAATTTTCTATCTTTGACTCCAGTATGTCTTTTGCTTCCTTGGGAATCTTAAAATAGTTATCTTCAGCTAAGCGCTTCAAGAGTTTATTTATTTTTTCCAGGACTTCTTTTGCGTCCCGGGACTCTTCAACGGCATTAAGCGCATCTTCAAGTTCCGGAGGCCTATCCACAGACTCTCCGGATTCCTCCAGCTTCTTCCGCAGCTGGCTGATTTCTTTGGAGGCAAGCATAATTCTCTTTAATTTAAGCAGTTGCTTTGCTTCATCAATAAGCTTATCTTCTTCCAAAAGGGCGACCTGGCGTATTTTCTCTATTAAGCCGTCTACCGTATTAGCTTCGGAAGCTGTATTTACATCGCTAATTTGCCGGGCCAGTTCGCTAAAATCCTCTTTTTTATTTTCATCCAGGGCATTAATTTTCTTCTGGAAAGAATCAAATTTCTTGGAATAAATCTGATATGCCTTCCACTCCCTGAGTTGATTATTAAGCTGCTTTAGCTGCTTCCTTGCCTCATCAGAGATAGGCGCATTATTAATGGCGTTGCGCATCTGCTCATCGTACTGATTAATCCCCGCTAAAGAATTGCTGTATTCCAATTTATTAACTGAACTTAATATAATAAACCTTTGCTTAAGTCCTATGCGGTTATCTTCAATAACCCGATTAACCTCGTTCTTCATCCGCACTAAGTTATTTGAAATCTTGGCGCCCACATACATCTTGATGGAACTGCGTAATTCTCCAGCCTTCTCCTCCCTGGCTAAAACGGGGTTGTTAAGCGTTTCCAATATATCTTGCTGCGCCTTACTCACCTCAAAAGCAAACGGCTTTTCTTTAATCAACAAATCCTGGATCGCTGCCAGCACCCGGCGCATTTCCTCGGGGGAAGAAAGCTTAAATGTTAACTTGGTCAACTCCTTCTGGATCTGCTCCTCCGGCAAAGGCGGACCTTTCTTATCCTCAGTCAAAATCAAGTCTTCTTCCTTCAGCTGTTCCAGCGCCTTAATTTTGCCTAATGGCAGGTTCATAAATAAAGTCCATGCCAGCAGCCCGGACAAAATAAGCACGATAATAAAAAGGGCATTGACGCCCTGGTATTTATCCTCTCTTTTCTGCGAATTCCTGAAAAGGCCATAAAATTTTATTCTCACCACTGCCAAAAGATTAAAAATAAACCCTGACGACAGAATTAAAAATAGGTTGCTGTAACCCTTAGTCAGGGCACATATGCAGAAAAATAAGAGAATACTAAAAATCTGCATGGAATTAAGATGACTGGGCAGGCATGAGCTGAAACTATTGGCAACTATTAAAAGCGATAGGCTTTTAATACAAATAACGATTACATCTCTATAAAGAAAGGTGGACTTGAGTACAAAATAAGCTGTACCGGCTAAGATTAATAAACTAACTGCCAGGGTAAGAAATCTCCTGAAAGAATGAAGCTGATCGCGGCTGATGTAGGCAACTGCTGCCCCCAGGATAATGCCGCCGAAAAGAAAAATACGCAGGGGCGCTGCTTCTTCAGGGAATAGAAACAACAGCGGGATAAAAAGCAAAAATGTAAGAAAATATTCTAAATTAAAATAACGTTCTTTGGTTTCCATATCCTAAAGTTAAAATTTCTCTTCTAAATTATCTTTACAAGCGATATAAATAGGATTAAGGCTTATGTGCTCGGATATATCAAGGATTTCATCTTTAGCATTCTTTTGAGCAGGATCATTTTGGAGAAATGTTGAAGACTTAAGGAATATAGGCACTAAAGAAACATTCCTCACCCCCAAAGAGAGCATTGCCGGCAAGAATGCCTTGTTTTTATCGGTCATCACGACAATTAAACTGGAGTCCTCTAAGATATTGCGCTGGAAAGTGGCAAACAACTCAAGCAGGGTTATCCTGCTCTCCGCCTGAGCAATAGTCAAAAATTTAAGGATTTCCTCCAAATGGTCTTCCCCTTTGTTAAAAGGAATATGCACCACCTCACCAGCATGGGAAATAACCTCAACAGATACACCCAGGTTAATAAGGTATTTTGCGATTGAAGCAACAATTTTTATCGTATACTCTTCAACGGATTCTTTGCCTTCTCCAAAGTTATCTTCTTTTTCCAGGTTAAACATTATCGTCGCCCTGAAAAAACTTTGGCGCTGGAACTCTTTCACAATCAACTGGTTTTTACGCGCAGAGACCATCCAGTGTATCTTTTTTAACGGGTCTCCCCTTTTATACTCGCGTACACCGAAAAATTCATCATCATCCCCGCTGACGCGTGATGTTTCAACGCCAAGCCAAGGGGAAATCCCTTTATTTAAAGCCGGAAATTTATGTATTTTAAAAGTCCGCGGATAAACATACACTTCCGAATATACCGGATATACCTGTTTAAAATAAAATAGCCCAAGCGGGTCAAAAAAATAAGCGGTTATCGGGCCTATTTCATACCTGCCCCGGAGCGGACAAAGGCATCGGTAAGTAAGAGTACTGGATGAGTTGGGCGTTAATAAACTCGGCAAAATAAACTTTTGCCTTTCCTGTTCATAAGTACAGCTCAAATAATCTTCCAATACAACATCAAAAACAGGCAGAAAGCTTTTATTCTTTATGTCTAAGGAAATCTCCAGAATATCATCCTCTTCTAGTTTCAGGGTTATCTTTCTTTCTAAATATAATTTCTTAAAAAGATAAACCAGGGCTAGCCATAATAAACTTACTGTTAAGATAGAAAGCAGGATCCAAAAGAAAAAAGAGAAAACAACATAGGGGGTCTTCAGGCTCATAAACAGGCTGAAGCCCAGAAGAACGAGGAAAAGAATCCACTTTCCCAAAAATTTCTTATACATACTTAGGTCAGGAAATCGGGATTTGTTTCAATATGCCTTCAATAACTAACTCCGGAGTCATCCCGGAAATTACCGCTTTTGGATGCAATATAATCCTGTGTTTTAAAACACGGGGCAGGAGTTTAATAACATCATCAGGGATAACATAATCCCTGCCTTCAATAAATGCCCAGGCGCAGCTTGCTTTCATAATCGCAATCGAGGCACGCGGGCTGGCACCCTGCTTTACTACTTCGGATTTACGGGTTGAAGAAACCAGCTTAACGATATATTCCAATACTTCTGAAGAAACCTGTACTTTTTTCACCTGCTCCTGCAGCTTCACAACGTCTTCAAGCGTCATAACCGGCATAACACTTTCCACGGGATGCTTAATCTTTTGCTCGGAAATAACTTTTATCTCCTCAACCAAAGAAGGATAACCTATGTTTATCTTCATCAAAAACCTATCAATCTGGGCTTCAGGCAGAGAATATGTCCCCTGATATTCAATTGGGTTTTGCGTAGCGATAGTCATAAAGGGCGCCGGCAATGCGTATGTCAAACCCTCAACAGTAACCTTATACTCTTGCATACATTCCAAGAGTGCCGATTGGGTGCGCGGCGTAGTCCTGTTAATTTCGTCAACCAAAAGTATATGCGTGAATACGGGGCCTCTTTTGAAATCAAACTCTCCGGTTTTAGGGCTATAAACAAAACCGCCGGTTATATCGGTAGGCAGCAAATCCGGAGTAGCCTGTATCCTTTTAAATTCTGCGCTGATAGATTTAGCTAATGTCAAAGCGAGCATTGTCTTGCCCATCCCGGGAATATCCTCAATCAGGATATGGCCGTTAGTTAAAAGCCCTATAACCAGCATTTTTACCGCCTCTGTCTTACCCACAATGACTTTTTCTATATTCGCTACCAGCTTATTAATGGCCTCATTGCTCATTGTCGCCTCCTTAATTTATGATCGCCTAAAAAGAAAGGTATTTGTTGTTATTATATAACAGTTTAATCATAATTCCAAACCAAATAGTCTCCGTTAAACCGCTCGCTTTAAAGATACCGCTGGAATATTACCCTAGTTCTTTTATGTAAAGTATTTTATTATCTTCCGGAAGGACTCTTTTTGTCTTTTGCCTTGTTATATTTCTGCAGATTCCGGAGAGCATCCCAAAAGCATAGGAAAAATGCATTGCCAGGTATATAACAGGTAAAATTAACAGGTTTTTTCTATGTTTCACAGAGAGGTATAAACTATCTATTACTGCTAAACTTATATAAACGATAAGCGGAATGAAAAATACCCATGAATTGCCCAGTAAAAATAAGGAAAGGCAATAAACGAAAAAGGATAGGGGCATTAAAAACTTGATGTTTTTAAGTACACCTTCTATTTTCATTTGGTTTAACCTCCCGCCACCATAAGAATAGAACTGCCTCATAAACCTGAACAGATTCTTCCTTCTATCCCTGTAAATCTTAATATCCGGGCTATAAATAAATTTATACCCCCTCTTTGAAATCCTGTTGATTAACTCATTCTCTTCGTTAGGGTATAAGCCCTCATTAAAGGCGCCTGCCTCTAGAAAAACCTTCTTTTTAATAGCCATATTGCTTAATAAAAGCTCATTCTCGCAGGCAACCTTCTCCCTGCCTACCTGCACATACCTGGCCCTCATCTTCCAATGCGCAAAAAATGAACTCATGGCATAGCCAAAGAGGTGCTGCATATAGTTATTGCCTGGAGGAGTAATATCAACCCCTCCTACGCCGGCTATGCGCGTATCCCTATTTATTATTAACGCCATCTTCTTAAATACATCCGGCTGCAGTTGAGTATCCCGGTTAAAAAAATATAATATCTCCCCTTTTGCAAGCCTGGCAGCCTGATTCCTCTGAGTTGATGGCCAATTACCAATACTTATAATTATTTCAATATTTTCCTGCGGATAATCAATTTCCTTTAAACAATCCAAAACTGGAGCGCTGGCACAAACAGATTCAGTGGGAATTATAACGCTTATGGTTTTTAAAAGCGGAGGAGTCACTATAGGTTCCTTTATTCGCCGGGCTTTGGCCTGTGAGCTATTTTCTTCAAGGCAATCTCATATATGCGCCTGATCCGGCCGCAACAATATCCCGTATAATAAAAAAATGGAAATAATAATAAACCTGGCCCTACCGGGAAATATTTGATTATGAATTCCCAGATAATCCCTTCAACAAGAGGCAGCGGACGGTCTATGTACAATGCATTAGCGTAACCATAAGTAAAATTTTTCAGCAAGGCCACGCCTAAACAAGTGATATCATTTCTTAATACATTAATGCCTGCGTCAAAACCAATGTTGTACCCTTTTTCAAAACACCGTAAAACAAAATATTTATCTTCGCTGCGCGGCAACCTCATAAAAAGGCCCTCTTTTTCAAATACCCTCCTGCGGATAACCAGGTTAGAGGCACTGGCTGTAATCATATCCGGCTGCTTGCTATCAACGGCAATTTTCAGCCTTGCGCAGACAAGAAGGCTGTGAATTTTAAGCAGCCGGGCAGAACCAGCAGGCAAATACCAGCCAAGCAGTATATCAAACCCTCCCTTGTCAACAGCAAGCTTTATATTGCTCAACCAATTTCTCGGGGCTTTTACATCGGCATCGGAAAAAACAAGAAAATCCCCCCTGGATTTCAATACCCCGGAGTTTCTTGCTATATAAGCCCCCTGCTCTCTTTCCTGGATTAATATAACCGACGGATATTTATGAACAACCAGGCTGGAGTTATCAATTGAGTTATTATCTACGCAGATAATTTCATACCTGTCTTTGGGATAATCCTGATCCAAAAGGCCCTTAATACAAGCTTCAATGGTATCTTCTTTATTAAGAAAGGGCACAATAACGCTGAAATCAACGGGGTTCATAAGGTTTTTCTAGGTTATCCTCTTTTCTACGTATAAAAGGGAAAGTGCGGGATAGAAATCTTCTTATGCTCATATATTTCAAATTGGATAAAAAATGGCAGAATAAATTATAATTGGACTCAGATTTACCAAAAGGTTTTCTTGTAATTAAATCGTACCCAAAACAACTGCAGCGGTAAGACCTGCAAGGCGCAGGTGCGTCTTTTAATCTGAAACCATCATTAATATTGCCCAATACAGCCGAATCATCTAAGCAACGGGTAACTACTCCGTCTAAATTAATGCGTATAAATGTTTTTCCGGCCCTGCAATTAATGCCTTTAAAACAAAATGGGTAAAATGGGTTACCGGGGGTATTGCTCAACAAGAATTCTTTTATCTGGGCGGGATAAGCTTTTGGGTATATTTTCCCTGAATAACTTCCTTTAAATGGCTTTGGAAACAGCTTAACCCCTCTTGACTCCAGGTATTGACGATCCCCCTGGAACCTTTCTATAAACGCAGGATGCAACACAGCCTTTACCCCAACCTTAAACCCCCTGCTCTTCAATAATAAAACATTTCTGATAAAATCTTCAAGGTTACCCAGCCGCTCCCTTTCTTCTATATGCAAGCTTGTCTCAATCAATTCGACCCTGGAAGGATTTATAGAGTTGGAAAACTCAACCACCTCTGAATTAAGGCTTAAATTAGAATTAACCTTAATCTGAAATTCTTTTGTCAATTCCCTGCATATCTCAATAAATCCCGGGTATAAAAAAGGCTCTCCTCCTGAAATATGGATGGTCCAGTTTTTCCCGTTTTCTCCAAGCGCTTCAGATAACCTGCGTCCGGATATCCTGGCAGAGCGAGAATTCTTCCTGGGAGAGCAGCAATAACTGCAATTAAAATTGCATTCGCGGGTTATATCCCATAACGCATACAAACTATCTTGCCGTACTATCATTTCTCCAATAATTTTAAATAACTGTCTACGACTTCTTTAGTTTTACCAAAAGCCAAAACTCTCCCCCTGTTCAACAAAAGGGCTTCGTCGCAAAGCTCATTTACTATTTTTAAGTCGTGGGATGCCAATACGATTGTTTTCTGCTCTTTCTTAAACCTCATCATCACCTCAAAACACCTCTTTCGGAATTTACTATCTCCGGCTAATATCACCTCATCTAACAACAAAATGTCTTTGCATGTCTGCATGCCAATGCTGAAAGCCAAACGCTCCTTCATCCCCTCTGAAAGAATTCTTGCTTCAGCATCAACATACTCATCTAATCCGGCGAAGGCGATTATTTCTTTATACTTCTTAAAGATATCCCCTCTCTCCAAACCCATTATTGCCCCGAACAAAAATATATTTTCTTTAATAGAAATCTCCGGGAAAAGATTAATGCTCGTCTGCAAAACAGAGGCAACCTCTCCCTCAATCTTATAAACCCCGGAAGTAGGTTTATATATTCCGGCGATTATCCTTAATAAGGTGCTTTTACCTGAACCGTTAGGACCAATAACCCCCAGGGTCTGCCCTTTCTTAATAGAAAGGCTGACTTTATCCAAAGCGCATATAGTTTGATGCACAGGCAGGTTATTTACCCCCCTGCTAAAACCCCTGAGAGAAGCAAGTAAACTTCTTCGGGGGTGGATTACAAACTGTTTAGATACCTGGGATAATTTAATCATCAATCTGGTTAAAGCCTTTCTACAATCCCGTCTTCCAGTTTCTTAAAAACTGAATAGCATGCTGCTAAAAAAATTAAAACTGCAAGGAAAACAACCAACATATTCAATAAGGAAGGCAAAGTTTTGAATATTATAATCTGGCGCATAAATATCATAAGCTGAGTCATAGGATTGAGAAAATATACGGTCATCTTTGCTTTAGAAATAAACATAGGAATAGAATAAAACACCGGAGTTATAAAGAAACCGATCTTGAGTATAATATTCCAGATATAACCCGTATCTTTAAAGTAGACATTCAAACAGGCAAGCACCAAAGATATGCTTATTACCAAAATCAGCTGAATTAAGGCCACAAACGGCAATAATAATAAGACCAGAGAAAAACCTAAGCCGGAGAATATGATAAAGCCCCCCAAAATTAATAACTCTATAAGAAAAGAAATGAATACCGCTAAAACTGAACTGACAACAATTGCCGTCCTGGGAATATACATATTGCGTAAAATCGAACGGTTTTTCATAATGCTTTTCAGCCCCTCATGAGTACCCGTGCTCAGAAAATTCCACTGAATTATTCCGATCAAAAGATAAATCTCATAATGCTCAATCCCCTTCCCCAGCCTCTTGGAAAAAAGCATATACAGAATTATTAACATCAGCAGCGGGTGCAATAGCGTCCAGACAAACCCGAGGAGAGTACCCTGTTCCCTGGATTTAAAAACAAAAAGGGTAAATTCACGCAGAATATTTATGTATTTACGGCAAACGGTCTTCATAGATTTCCCATAATCAAATTAAGCCCAGCAATTTTAACCGGTAGCTATCCACTAAAGGCAAAACCCGGGAATTTCTCAGGGCTTCCCTTATCTCTAAACTAATCTCTTTTTTCTTAGAAGGATGGAGCTTTAAGTACAAGGGGACCCGGATATCGTAACCAAAGTTTATTGAATCAAACCCAAATTCCTGGAACATCCTAATAAATAAAGCTATCTCTGCCAGGTTTCTGGGAATTATAGTCATATGGCCCATAATCTTAACCGGAGTATTTAATGCGCTTCGGGCTCTGCGCACCCTCTGGATATTCTCAAGCACCAATTCCCATTTAGAGCCCCTGTTAATAGACTCGTGTGTTTCTTTGGTAGCCGCATTCAATGAAAAATAGATAAACGCAGAGTGCAATGCGATCTTTCTAGACCACTCATCATCAATCAACAGCCCGTTAGTTAAAAACGATACCTTTTTATCCATGGAAGAAGCATAATCAAAAAACTTTCTTGCCGCCTCAATAAAAAGCGGTTCCCCTCCCTGGATTTCTATACTGTTAAACGGGCTAAGATCTACCTGCTCTTTTACCTTATCAAAATCTAAAGACTCCGTATCTATATTGCTGCGATGGCACATTACACAGCTGATATTGCACATATCTCCAAAGGATATTTTTAACCTCCTTAGGTCTTTATATCCAATTTCACTGCTGGTTTTCAAAGAAAAGCTCTTGTCTTTCGGCAACAAACTGCAGCCGCCATAACAACTTAATTTACCGGACAATGACTCCCGGCGCAAGTTTTGTATAACCTGGTTATTGCAAAGAACGTCCAGCCCCTCCTGATAAATACTCCCAATTATTCTTGGTTTTTTATGGCAACAGGAGAAAACTCCGCCATCCTTATTAATAAAAATCTCATTCCATAATTTTGGGCAAAAAGTCTGCTTTCTAAACATTTCCTAAAAGAAAGTTAAATAATACTTCTAGCGGACAATTGTTCCTCATCTGTTTTTACCTCTATAAAATATTCTGATAATTCTTTTTGCTTATTAAATATGCAGGCTTCCCCTGAAGACAAAATAATTTTTTCATTCTTATGTATTTTAAGCGCCTCTTCCCCGCCGATAGATACACATGAAAACATGGCCTTGGAAAACATATCCCTGCGGCTGGACAGCAAGACTTCCTTTAAGAATACATCCTCTTTAAAATTTAACCCTATAGCAGAAAAATATTTCTTTTCTTTACCATTGGCAACCAAACCTAATGGATTTAAAGCAAACTGAGAGTTAATATTTTGCTTCTGCTGCAGGACATCTAATACCGGCATTTCTCCGTGCTCGTAAAAGCTGGCCCATTTCCGGTAAATATCCTTAAAAGAAAGAACCAGCCCTATGTGGTTTATAACTATATCTTCACTGCTTTCCAAATTAACCTGCCAGCTGATTTTACCGTCTTTAAGTGAAAAATGCCAATTCTGCTTAATGGGAAGGCCGGGCCATTCAGAGGCAGCGGATAATTCAACCTGGCTAATTTTCTCTATTTCCCATACTCCTTTGAAACTGGCATAAGGTATGCCCTTTACGGAAAAAAAACAGGCCACTCCGCTATTTTCAGTAAACTGCAGCTGACCACAATGCGCAGTGATATAACCATTACTAAAAACCAGCCTTAACGCGCCATTTTCTAAAACTACTTCTTTTTTGGTATAGCCGGGGTCAGCCTCCCTGTAATCACAGGCCTTTCTTATTAACCTAACACCATGCAATAAAGCCATTGCGATAAAAAAAACATACAAATATGCTATCTTGGATTTTAACCTATTGCGCATCGTCTAAAGTTACCTAATATTATATACATTAAACTAATCCCCCAACCGCGCATAAATATATGCATAATAACCGTCGGGCAATTTAATCTTGTCAAATAATGAAAAACGCTGATCTTTTTCAGCTAAAAATCTGCTCAATTTGCCGGCCGCATCTTTGAAATCATACGGTTTTTCAATACCATACAAATCCTTGTATAGTTTATTCAGAGACTTTGCCCTAGCCTTAAATTTATTTAAGGCCGGCCAAAAATCGTTAAATTCAGGCCAACTTTTAACACCTGAAATAAAAACAACGTAATTCAGAGAATCCAGATCCTCAACAAAAATCCGGTCGCCTTGCCTCGGAGTAGGCAAAAAATTTACAACTGCAAAAGCCTGCCCGGGAGCCTGCCGTACAAGGTAATAATTCAAAACATTTGGAAAATCAAATACCCGCTTAACATAAGCATCCTCGCCGATTAACCCCACTAAAACAGGCCCAGGCTTAAATTTATCGCGGGAGTCTTGAATTATAGAAACAGCTATCTTGTCTATTTTCCAATCCTTCTTAAACGGAGGGCCATAAAGCTCCCAGCCATGTTGTTCGGTAGCTGAACAACAGAATACGTGCATAAGGCCTACAGGGGTCCTGAAGGGAAATGTTTTATCTTTACGGTCATAGTTATATGAAACATCAAAAAATTGCATTAAACCAAGAAAAATTATTAATATAAAAAAAGGGTGTTTTAAACGAGAGCTAAATCTATAAGAAAACAATTCTTGTAAACCTGCTGCTGAAATTAGGGCTATTGCCGGCAATGCAGAAAGCATAAAACGCCCTTCTTTTTGAAAGGACAGGGAAAGTATCATGCATGGAACAACATACCAACAAACAAGAAACAGCTTGTAGGAACGTTTCTTAAGGAAGAAAAATAACGCTAAAATCAAAATTATAAAGAATAAGAAAGATATCTGTTCATTAACTAAAATACGCAAATAGTCAAAAAATTTGTCAATCCTAAATACGGCAGAAGTCTTGTCTATAGCTTGACCAACAGAAGGATGGTGTGCGAAGGTACGAAAAAAGGTTTTTAATCTTATGAGCGTTGCGGAATAGCTAGGCAAATACCAACTTAAGGATATAAATGCCCCAACCGCTAATGAAAGAAATAAATTAACCCCCCTGGCATACAGATACTTGCTTTTTTGCCCCTTTAAAAAAACAGATTGCAGTATTATACAAACCAATGGCCCAGCCAAAAATAATATAAAAGCTGATTTTATAAGCAAGCCTGCGCCAAGGGAAATGCCGAATAATATAGAGAACTTCTTACTTAAGAAAAACTCTGTACAAATCAAAAAATAAATACTCAGGCAGAGCACGGAGATCTGAGGGAAATCGAGGCCAAAGAATCTGGAATATCTAAAAACCATAGGATACAAGGATAAAAGCATGATAGCTAAAATACCGACTTGCTTGTTATAAAGTTTATACCCTATAGAATAAACAGAAAATAACAATATCACTAAATAAATAAGGTTTATTATCAAAGGGGAAACACTGGAAAAACCTGTCAAACAACATAAAACAGCAGAGGTAAAATGGAACAGCGGCGGCCAGATTGAATTTAAACTTAATCTAAAATATTCGACCAGAAATTCTGCCCGAGCTGAAACAATGCCATTAAAGAAGTTTTGAGCGATAAGTAGATGGGAAAATTCATCCGGACCATGAGGATAAGCATTTAAGCTTAACCAAATGTAATTATTTATTAAATAAAAAACAGTGATAGCGCCTATTAAAAAATATACGTACTTATTGTAAATAACATTCTTATCGTTATTCATAAAACATTCAAACGATTTAATTACAGATAATAATATGTTCGGTTTATTTTATTCAGCGGCAAATTTTTGCCCGGTTTCCTCGGCTGCTTTTTGTTCTACTATTCTTTGCGCGCGAGCTTGTTGAAGCTGGACCTTTTTAAATAAGGCAATCTTTTCCCTGGCTTCTTCAGCTGCTTTTTGGTCGGCTATTTTCTTTTCAGTTTCTTGGCGCTCTTTAATAATTCTTTGCTCACGCTCTTTTTGAATCAGGGCTTCCCTCTCTAAACTGGCTTGCCTCTTAACTTGGACAAGCGCTTTTTGATCGGCAATATATTGCTGGCGCTCTTTTTGAAGCTGGGAATTCTTTTCTAAGACAGATAACTTTTTCTGCTCGGCTATCGCCTTTTGGTCGGCAATTTTTTGCTGAAGCTCCTGCTGCTGCTTAATTTTCCTGTCTAAAGCTATCCTCTTCTTTGATTCGGCGGCTTCTTTTTGCTCAACAATCATCTGCTGGCGATCTTGCTGCTGTTTAGCAAGCTTTTCTTCACGCTCTTTCTGAAGCTGGGCTTTTTTATCCAGGGCGGCTTGCTTCTTAAAATCTCTCAGGGCATTCTGATCGGCAATTTTCTGCTGGCGCTCCTGCTGGAGGCGGGTTTTTTTATCTAAAGCGGATAACTTTTTCTGCTCGGCTATCGCCTTTTGGTCGGCTGCCTCCAGCTTTCGGCTTTCTTCAAGCTGGCCATCAACATTCAACCCTTGCCGCCTTTTATCCTGGATCGCCTTTTGGTCGGCAATTTTTTGCTGAAGCTCCTGCTGAAGGCTGGTTTTCTTATCTAAAGCAGCTTGTTTTTTCTTTTCTGCTATTGCCTTTTGATCGGCAATTTTCTGCTGGCGCTCCTGAAGCTGCTTAGCAAGCTTTTCTTCACGCTCTTTCTGAAGCTGGGCTTTTTTATCCAGGGCGGCCTGTTTTTTAAACTCAACCGCTGCCTTCTTATCTGCTATCTTCTTTTCACGCTCTTGCTGAAGGCGGGCTTTTTTATCTAAAGCAGCTTGTTTTTTATTTTCTATGGATGCTTGTTTTTCAACACGATTTAATTCACGTTCCTGCTGAAGCTGGATTTTCTTATCCATTGCAGCTTTTTGCGTTTGGTCAAAATTTCTCCGGCCATCAATAAGCGCCTGTTGACTTTCCTGCTGAAGCTGGGCCTTTTTGTTCAAGTCTGCCTGTTTCTTAATTTCAATGGCAGTTTTTTTATCAGCCGCGCTATTCTCGCCCTCCTGTTGAACTATGGTTTTTCTATCCAGGATCGCCTGTTCTTTAAGCTGAATAACTGCTTTTTTATCAGCTAACTCCTTTTCGCGCTCTTTCTGAAGCTGGGCTTTTTTATCCAGGAAGGCCTGTTTTTTATCAGCCTCGGCCATCTTTTTCTTAATTATCTTTTGCGCTTCCTCTTGCTGAATCCGGGTTTTATTATCAATAGCAATTTGTTTATTGGCTTCGGCAAGCGCCTTTTCTGCTGCAACCTTCTGATCCTGCTTTTGTTGCAGCAATATTTTATTGATAGCCGCATCTTCGCGCCTGGCCTCCAATACCTCTTCCCTGCTGAGCGGGTATTCTTGTGCTCTGGCAACGCATAAATTAGATATAATAGGAAAACATAAACTAAAATAAAGGAATAATGCGGTAGCAGTAAAAAAGGGGTAATTTAATCCGGGCTTCTGAAGGAGAGTTTTATTTCTAATTTTTAATCTTTCTACCTTGGGCATTCAGGATAAGCTTCCCTAATGAATAAAGCTTTTTTAACACAAAAAATACCTATTGTCAAGGCTTGGCGGATCTTATAGCTACATGGGTAAAATTGCGCATTTATCAAGCCGCAGAAAGCCCTGGTAAAATATCGTACAGCTATTTATATTTTTAATTATACCATTACCGCCTTAGAATAATAGCAGTTTATCAATCCGCTAGGCCAGACATCCCCTGCCCTTGTTATACATAGAAACGGACTCTTCTTTTGATAATAAATTTGCAAATTAATAAAAAATAGTGCATACTTCTCTTAGAAGTAAAGATGTAGAACAATCAGGCGCTTTTAGCTACTGACAAAGGCAAACTAGCAGCAATGCTGGGACGCAAAGCTTCCAGTCCCCTGCGGGATAGTGGAGCTACCAAAGAGCGTTTAAAAACCCTAAAATAACTTGCCTTTTTGGGGTTTTTTGTAATCACTCCTTTTAGGCATAGGAGAAGCTCATCCGCCCTGGCATACGTTGCTAATGCCGGAGTTCTTGAGATGAGGTCCCTATGTTTAAGGGGATGTGGATTACAGGCATAGTTCTACCCTTCTTATTAATAACAACTCTATGGGCTAAACCCTTATCAACTGAATATCTAACGCCAGCCAAGCCGTTGTTATTTACGTCTCAATTCCTATATGTAAACGATCAATTATGGGGGTATTTAAGACTTGGTTTAACATATTTGGAGAGCCCTGAACCGACTTCTCCGCCGGAAGATATCCCTCCTGCATATATGCACCCTGATGCACGCGGATTCGGGACATACGGTTTAAGCCCTGAAGCCTATGAAGATGTGCGGCGACTGTACCCTGATTTTAAAGATTATAGCTGGCAGGACATGCTATCTTCTCATCAGTTGTATGAACTGGCAAACCGGGCGTTTGCCGATTTACTGCTCAGGAATCTTCAGGAGTATATCCCCAATAACGCCACACAAGAAGAGATATTTGATATCATACATAAAGCCTGGAATCTCGGTTTGACAGGGTTCAAAAGCGGCAGGGAAACTGTGGAATCAAGGGACAAAAGGGCTGAGGAGTTCAAAATAGCATGGGGGAATAATCATTAAGCTTGATAAAATATGCGGACACCCCCGCTAAATTATAACTTTTGCTCTTCAAGAAAAAGATATGCCCTTGCCCCTTTAAAACTAACCAAGCTTTTTCTGGTAAATTTTCTGTCCAGGGCCATTACTAATTCCTTTTCGTTATAACAAGCAACCAGCCAAATCCTGTTGCAACCCTCTAAAGAAAAACTAACAGACTTATGGCAACCCGGGGAACTGGGCTTAAGAAAAGAAAAAGCCAGGATTATATTTTCTTTTTTATCGTATTCCAATATTATTTTCTTATCCAGTTCATTGAAAAGACCTGGGTTATAAGTCCCCCTTAAATAATGCGGGCCGAGATAATACCAAAGCTGGGGAATTGCATTTTCGTCGCTGAAACATAGCGCATCCCCGGGTTTAAAATTATCCATAATATAACCTGACAATTTTCTTGTATCTTTTTCATCCTGCACTCCTATATGATGAATAAAAGAATTGGGTAGATAATTTGTGTAATAATTCTTTATCGCTATCAACGAAACCACCAAAATTCCCGCCAATACGAACAAGAGCAGGTACTTTCTTCTTATTACAGAGGCCCCGCATGCTGCTAAGATATAAAAAAATACGGAAAACGGAATTAAATGCCTGTCTATATAATAAGACGGTTTCAGTAGCGAAAGTAAAAGCACTGCAAACAACGGAAGGGATAAGCAGGCGATAAAAAACAAGAAAAATTCATTTTTCCTGGATTTTATGGCTCCGTAGGCGAACAAAAATGCAAATACGAAGAAAGCGCTGCAATATAAAGATAGTGGGGCATTATACCCTATAGAAAAATTCTTCAAGGTGATTGGAATAGAGTACCATCCTGCAGAAGGGACCCACCAATTAGTATAAAGATAGGGAGTTGAAAATATTATTTTAACTGCAGGCAGGGCAAGGATTAAAACAACCGCGTTTGCAATATACCACCTTTTTCTCAAATAGCTGTATTTCTTGAAATTAATTAACAGGAAAACATCTGCAATAAAAAAAATCAAAAACGTAACATAGTGCGTATACACCCCCAGCAAAGAAAAAAATATAAAACAAACCCAATGAACAGCTCTGTTAATTTTCAGGCATTTTACAAAAAAATAGGAAGTTAATAAAACCAGCAGGCAAGATAAAGAATACGGCCTGCATTCTTGCGCATAATATAAATTAAAGGGGGAAATCGCCAGGATAAACGCGCTTATCAACCCTGTTTTCTTGTTAAATACGAGAGAGGCAAATAAATAAATGAAATAAACTGAACTTAGGCTAAAAATAACAGAGGGCAACCTGAGCATAAATGCATTACCCGCAACCCCCTTCCAAAAATATAAAAGCATACTATAGATGGGAGAGATTGAAGCCACGTAAGGAAAAAGCAGGCCTCGAGTCCAGACATAATAGAGATCCAGGGCTTCATCAAACCATAAACACTTTGCCCCCAGGTTAAATAACCTTAAGCAGAAAGCTAATAAGATTATGAGGAATAAATAAAGAGCCGTATTTTTCTTCATTTTTATTATGGATTCATTAAAAAACCTTGGATTTTTTCTTAAACGTATCAAGGAATAAAAGGCAGGCGCCTTTGGCCAAACAAACTAATTCCTGCGCATTCCTTAATTTCATGAGGCATTGAATAAAATAACCCGGCCTTAAATAAAATGACTTATATGCCATTATCAGCCACTTTTTAATCTTAACCTGAGAGATATGATTAAAATTATCCTTATCAAATATATTCTTTCCGAATACATAAAAATCAAACAAATCTTCTTCGCTAAACATCTTCTCGCCTATTGTCTGCTTAACCAAAATAGAATTAAGCCCAGGCAATAGTTCGCCGAATAAAACAAAATCTGCCTTTAGCTTTATAAGAAAATCCGTGGTTTGCTTAACCGTATTATCATCCTCTCCGGGGGAGCCGATGATTACATAAGCCAGGGTCTTAATCTTTGCCTGCCTGGTTAAACGAAAAACCCGTTCTGCCTCTTCAACGGTAATGCCCTTGTCCAGTGTATCTAAAATCTTCTGGGATCCTGATTCCACCCCATAGGAAATCATATAGCAACCAGCCTGAGACATTGTTTTAAGCAACTCTTCAGATACTAAGTCAATCCGGGTTTTACAGGTCCAGCTGACTTTGATTTTCCTGTCTATTAATTGACGGCATAAATCCATTACCCTTTTTTGGTCGTAAGTAAAATTGGGGTCTATAAATTGTATTTCTTTTACCCCATATTCCCTGATCAATCCCTGAATTTCATCTATCACCTGATGCGCCGACCTTCCTTTTACCGGCCTGCGTAAAGAACAAAAAGTACAGCCGTACTCACAACCCCTGCTCGTTTCCATTAAAGTCGCTGGAGGATAAACCCCAAACGGAGGATGCATTCTATAGCGGTTATTCGGCAATAACGTCCTGGCAGGAAGCGGAAGTTTATCAAGGTCCAAATAATACTGCCTTGGCCTGGAAATAACCTGCCCTCCACTCCGGTAAGAAATACCTTCTAAGCCGCTCAAATCTTTGTTTCCTGTTTTTAACCTGCTGCACAAATTTAGCATGGTATCTTCGCCTTCGCCATGGACAATTATGTCGCAACCCGGCATATGCTTAAAAATTATTTCCGGCGAAAACATAAAACCCGGTCCTCCCCCTATAACCGTACTGCCAGGTAATACCGATTTAATTTCCTTTATTATTCTGATAGCATCCCCCAAACTAAAAATACTGCGGCAGCTCACCCCGACAACCGGATAATCGCATCCCTTCAAACGCGAAGAAAGATCGCTTAATTTAATTCTCAAAACATCCATATCTAATATCTCTACGGCAAAACCGCTGTTTTTCAAGATTGCAGCAATGTATGCCAGGCCCAAAGGAGGCAAAGGAAAAACACCGCTTATGTTATACCTGATCCTGATTGTAGGGACAGAAATCAAAAGGACATTCATCTTACCCACCATTTTCCAACTTAAAATCTTTATTTTTTAAACTTCTTAAAATTGGCCGATTCAAAAACGGACAAAATAACATCCTGAATAAACCGCTGATCAACATATGCGCACCGTACCACATATTCTTGAATGAAATCGTGCCGTTGCGTAAATGCCTCAAGATTAAACTCGGCCTTACATAAAACTGAAACATTGCCTTACGCTGCAGATTCTTGAGATCAATCTCTGTCATTCCTTCAGGCATATAAAGCAAATTTCCGGACACAGAACTCCAATCATCCCAACTGGTGAATTTTTCCGGGTCTTTGTTCTTAACTGTCTCTTTATACTCCTCAAAGAACCTTGAGCCGGGCAGAGGTATCGCAATATTGAATTTTGCCACATCGCAGCCTAGCTCTTTAGCAAATCTAATTGTTTCCTCGCAAGTCCTTACGGTCTCTCCCGGCATGCCAAGCATAAACAATCCCAAGGTATAAATCCCGGCCTTCCTGGTATTTTGCATCGCCTGGCGCGCCTGCTGCAAAGTAGTGCCTTTTCTTATGCTATCCAAAATCTTCTGGTTACCGACCTCAAACCCATACATAATCAGGTATAATCCGGCTTCTTTCATTCTCTTAAGCAATTCCATATCCACATAATCTACCCGAGTTTCCGTCAACCATTTTATTTTCTTATGCAGGCCGCGTTTTATAAATTCATCGCAAAACTGCAGGCCATAATCTTTAGAAAATGGGAAATTAGCATCTATGAAAACAAAGCGGGTAATCCCGTAACGGCGGTAAAAAAACTCTATCTCGTCTACTACCCTACTTACCTTACGATAGCGGAACTTCTTGAATATTTTGTCTTGTGAGCAAAAAATACATTGATAAAAACATCCCCTGGAAGCCTGAATTGGAACTATAAGGCCATCGTCAAGGCAAAGCATAGGCGCCCTCTCATAATCCCTCAGATTAAATAAATGCCAGGCAGGATACGGAAATTCATCAAGGTCCTTCAGGTATTCTCTTGGGGCGCCATGATGAATGGTACCGTTATGAACAAAACTTACTCCCCTGATTCCTTCCATACTACTTTTGTTTTGAATCGCCAGGGCGACCTCAAGCATGCTCTCTTCTCCCTCCCCTAAAACGATTATGTCGGCGAGATTACGCTTTAACAGATCTTCGCAAAATATAGTCGCATGGGTGTTGCCTAAAACAACCGGGATATGCTGCGGGAAAGCCCTGATCTGTTCAACGAGATCATTAACGGTATTCATCGCCGGAGTTAAACAAGAGATACCTACAAGCTGTGGAGATTCCCTCCTTATCTTATCAATAAGTTCTTCATTGCTCATATTACTAGCAACCTGGTCAAAAACGATTACCTCTATACCGTTATTTTCCAAAACTGCGGCTATATACGAGATGCCAAGCGGAGGCACAGGAGCCACGAATCTTTTAAACTTTTCATTTGATTGCCTCAACGGCGAATCAGGGTTGATTAAAACTACTTTCATATTTATCCTTTTTTAAAAAACAAGTGCCTGAAGAATAACAGTAGATTATTTTTACGATAGATTATCCCGGGTACAAAAACAAACGAATCCTATCTTTCAACAGGCTGAAAAAATTACGGTAATATTTCAGGGCGTCAATAATAAGCTTGCATATTTGTACGGGGCGCAAATAGAACTGCCGATACGCCTCTTTAAACATCCTCCGTTTATCTTCGGCGCTCAGCTGCTTGGTTTCACAAATTAACCTCTTGGTATCCGTAAAACAGGTAGAGGTCACCGACAAATCATAAAAGAACCTTCCATCCTTTTCAATGAATTCATAGAATTTAGTCCCGGGAAAAGGAGTGGCTATGGAAAAAAACACCTTGGTCACCGGCAAAGATTTAGCAAAATCAACGGTCTGCCTTATAGTAGAAACAGTATCAAAGGCCAACCCGATCATCATTAAGATATTCGGCTGTATCCCCGCTTTCTTTACCTTCTGGATAGTACCTCTAATTATCCCCAGGTCCAGGCTCCTGCCAGATTTATCTGAAATCACCTGAGAACCAGTCTCAACGCCTATGCTTAGACGCTCGACCCCGGCTTTTTTCAAAAGTCTAAAAGTCTCAAGGTCGCCGAATTCCGCACGTATGCCTCCCAGCAAGTTAAAACGAAGTTTTCTATAATTCTTTCTTATAATCATTTCGCAAAGTTTCTTTACGCGTTCGGGATAAAACGTAAAATTATCATCCAAAATTGAAATCTCACGCACCCCGAACCTCTCCGTCAAATAGTCAATCTCCCCGATTACATTTTCTTCCGATCTTAATCTTATCTGCGAACCGTGTACAAACTTAGTGCAATAAATACACTGGTTGGGGCAGCCCCGGCTGGTCATCATACTTAAATACGGGGTGAGCAACCCACCGAACCTGTATTTTTTTAACTCAAACTTATCCCAGGCAGGGTAAGGAATCCTGTCTAAGTCAGCTATCAACGGCCTGGGAGGATTAACCTTCAGCTCGCCGTCCCAATAAACAATCCCCCGCACTGCGGAAAGTTCATCCGTTTTCAACAACTCCAAAATCGTATCCTCTCCTTCGCCCACAATTACGATATCAGCATACTCCGGGATTAGCCTCCTGTAGACGGCGGTAGCATGGGGGCCACCCATTATAATCTTTGTCTTCGGCGACCTTTCCCTGATCAGACGGGATATATCCATGGCGCTGCTGACCGTACCCGCATTCACGGATATCCCTACCGTATTATCGGAACCCAAGGCCTCAAGTATCTGCTTTTCGCAATCTCCGGCGACCTGGCAATCAATAAATCTGGCCTTACATATCTTGCTTCTATCTAATACCGAAGCCAGATAGGCAATCCCTAAAGAAAGTCCAGGCCAATACCAGTCATGCCTAGGTTGAATAAATAACATCTACCCTCCCGAAACATTGTATTATTTAACCAGTTCAATGCAAACAATCATATCTTCTATTTTAAGATTGCAATTGCCAAACCTACTTTTCCGGATAAAACCGCTGATCTCTTCCACCGAATACGCCGTTAAGCCTATCCCGAAAAATCTGCGGCGGAACAACGCTCCTGACAACTCCCGGATTGATTTTACCCTACACTGATCGAGCAGCCAAAAACGCCCACCAGGCTTTAAAACCCGGTAAGCCTCATTTAAAACTTCAACCGGCGACTCCCACAAATTAAGCGAACCTGTGCTAACAATATAATCAAATACGCACGCAGGAAAACTTAAGCTATGGGCGTCAGATCTTACAAAACATGCCTTACCATCCACCCCTTCGCTTTTTGCTAATTGGCGTGCCCTCTTAAGCAAATTCTCGGAAATATCCAGACCTACCACCACCAAAATCCCGCTGGCCCTTTTTGCCAATTCCACAGGAACCGTGCCATGACCAGTGCCTATATCCAATATCTTACCGTTTTTAATATGGGGCAAAAGCAGCGAGGTTAATTCGGAAAATAGATGGAATGAAAACCTCCTGAGCAAAAAAAGATACCCAGGAAAGAAATCGAGGAATTTTTTCTCCATCTGGCGTATTATCAAACGCAGATCTATAACCTTAGAGTTATTTTTTATTCTCGGCATTCTTTATCTTACTGGCCTTATTATAGCTGTTGAATCGCAGTCTATTAAGGTACAGATTAAATAATACCTTTGATAACATCCTTGTAAACCTTAAGCGCTTTATAAGTGCGGGAACCTGTCCGGACATGCCTGAGGCAACGGTATCCGGGCAGTTATGGTATACTGCCGGTATCACTAAATCAAAATCTATCTCATCAATCGCCTTCAGGCTTTGCAAAAAATCCTCCTCGGTCTCAGTGGGAAAACCAATGATAAAATGAGTGCGCAGCATGATCCGAGGAAAATCCCTGCGGATTTCCTTTAGGCACTTCATGGTTTCTTCTATCATATAATGCCTGTTCATTAATTTTAAGATCCTATTGCTTCCTGATTGTATTGGTGCGCAAAATGAGAATATTTTATTCGTCTTAAAGAACTGCCTTAACTCAGGATAATATTTTATAAGCCACAATGGCTCAATAAACCTGATAGCAATTTCGTATTCACCCTTATGATTAAGAATCCCCTGCAATAACTTCGGCAGATCGCAATTAATATCCTGCCCATAACAGCCTAAATCGTCTCCGGATAAAACGAACCTCTTGTAACCCAGGCTCAGGCCGGCTTCAAATTCTTTAATAATCTCTTCCGCGGGCTTGCTTATTAAATCGCCTTTGGCCTTTTTGATCCCGCAATAGCTGCAATTCCCTAGGCAGCCGATCCCCGCCCTGATATAAAACATGTCGGGATCTTCAATCCCGGAAAACCTACGCTCCAGATAATGGGGAAGAGGAAAATTATGTTTCTTAAGGAAGCCAAAAAAATTCTTTATCTTGTTAGGATAATTCAGATCTCCGATACATGCGGAAAAAATCGTATTTTGGCTTGCCGGCAGAAGGGGCTTATCCACCCCTAGGATACTGTATAACTGTTCAATCTTCCTCGGGCCAAATACCCTTCCGTTAAAAACCTGCTTCAGCCGGCCGGGAAGTATATCGGGCAGACAGCCACAGACAACCAACTCTGCGCCTTTCTTCTTTTTACGCCGAAACCGCCTGATCTGACTAAGTGCATACATCTCCTTTACCCGATTAGTAGCGCAGGTGCTGCATAGAATCAGATCTGCTTTCTTGATATCCTCGGTAATAAGCCAGCCGTTCTGGCTAAATATATTGCCGTATAAATTCAAGTCTATGATATTTTCCAGGCATCCGTTAGAATACAAAAATACACTCTTCATACGCGCTCACGATTAAGATTGTTTCAATAGTTTAGACGCGGCCTTTTTTACCGGATCTAATTTTGCTGATAACCTCTGATCCCGAAAAGATTTTTTTTACAATCCCCATCCGGCCTAAGATATAAACCATTTTCCATACAAAGGGCTCAAATTGGAACTTGAAATAATCCTTCTCTATCCTATACCTGGAGAACCTCTTTAAAAAATGGACTATCTTCTGCATCCACCAGGGATAATTAAAGAATTTCACCTTATCGTCTACGAAATGCGCGGCAAAGGATATTGTCTGCAGTTTCCTGAAACGCCTCCCGCTTAGATAATTCAGGAATTTGGCATTGGAATGATAATTTACCCCCCTAAATGGGTCGATATCATAATCAGTTATCCGGCTAGGCGGTCTTAACCCGTTTTTTACTGCCTCGGTAAACATAGGGGTATTTGGCCACGGGCAATAGATCGAACAGTGAGCTACCATGTTTTCCGGATAGCGCTTAAGAAGACTAACCATCAAATCCATTGTCTGTCTTAGATCTTCATCGGTTTCAGTAGGCAGGCCTACCATAAAGAAATAAAACAGGGGGATCCCTGCCTTTTGCATAATGTCGCTGACGCGGTAAACTTCTTCTATCGTATTGTCTCTGTTAAGCAGCTTTCTGATTCTTGGCGAACCGGAATCAACCCCCATGTTCAAGTGGGTACAACCACTTCTTTTCATTAATCTTATCAACCCTGCGTCGAGGGACTGCCTGGGGTCAGTACTGGCCAGCCAGCTTATTTTAAAACCTCTGTCGATAATCCCTTTGCATATCTTTTCGCATCTTTCCAAGTCGCAGAACAAATTCTCATCCATCATGCTGATAGTATTAACCCCGTAGTTCCGTATAAGAAACTGCATCCGCTCTAAAACAACATCGGCAGACATCGCTCTGTATACCGTATGGTCAGATATATATGGTTTCTCCTTAACTTTTATAGCATTTATACAGAAGGTACATTGGTTCGTACATGACCTGGAAGTCTCCATGCTAAACCTGGCCCCTTTTAAATACTTACCGTACTTATTCATTTCTATTAAATGAAAAGGAAGGTCGGCAAAGTTATCTAAATTAATATACGGCCTGGGGGAATTTAATTTCACTACCCCCCCCTCTTTATAGCCGATACCCAGAATGTTTGAAAGGGGATCTTTATTTTTTAACGCCTTACATAGCTCATAAAAGGTAATTTCCCCTTCACCTGTCACTATAATATCCACACATCCTTCTTCTAAGACCATTTCGGGCGCAACTTGGGGGATAGCGCCTCCCCATACCACCGGAACATCTGTCCTCTGTTTAATAAATTTGCTGATCTTCATTGAATTAAGGATGTGACTGGCTATTACTGATACGCCGACGCATACAGGTTTTTTACTCAGCTCTTCAATTAATTCTAATTTCCAATCAGGGTTAACTCTGCAGTCTATTATCTTTACATCAAACTCCCTCTGGGCAATTATTGAGGTGGCCAGTAAATTAAAGGGCAAATCAAATATGTCCCAAAGCGTATACCTCAATTCTATAGATGGTGGGTGGATTAATACTACTCTTTCCATAGCTTCTCCTGCAAACTAATTAACATAATCTTCCTCCTTGCCCTTAACATCCAGGCGTTTAAGGTTTTTGCATTTCCAATAGACAGAGAGAGTGCTGCAAAACATTCTCGCAGATAGAGAAACTAATCCATCCAGCAAAGGAACTTTAAATAACTTAAATCTATATGTTATAAAATTTGATAGGATACAAAAATACCTGCATTGGATTGTTTGCATCCGCCTTTCAAATGTTTTTTGTTTAGAGGATCTGCCAGGCCTGCCTAGCTGGACTAAACCACTACTGTAATACCCTAAGCTGGAAGCAGATAGCGGAGAAGCATCTTGGTCCTTGTAAGCATTAAAAAAATCCATGAATGACGATCTAGTATTTACTATCCCAAATTTTCCCGGGTTCATAAATGCACTGGAACCGGGATCAAGGGGCATTGCATATACCGGGAAGCTAACCAGGTTTCCAAACTTCCTCGCTAAAAGATTTTGCAAGCTTTTTGTTTCTTTAACATCATGCAAATTCTCAAAAGCCACGCCAAAGGAGAAAAACAGAGCGGTATGTATCTTTAACTCGCTGATATGTGCCAATATCTGCAGTAGCTCTTCATTGCTAAAATAAAATCCTCTATTTAACCTTCTTACCCTCTCCGAACCACTTTGCGGCGAAATGCTGATTGCAAAATTAGAAGTTTTGGGAAATGCTTCTTTGAATTTAAGGATTAATTCTTTTGGCGGCAATGCCCAGCAATCTAATATACAGCCTATTTTTATCCTTTCATTTTTTATCTTTTCAAAGAGTTTATCAAAATAAAATTGGTCATTCTTTAACGGCAGATAATTGATATAAATTGTTTCATAATTATGTTCCTGCGCATCCTTAATGGACTCAATAACCTTATCCACCGATCTGACGTTGACCCCGGACCGCCTGTTAATTATCTCTTGGGCGGCTTGCCCTCCCCCGCAATAAGGACAATTCACCGGGCATCCCCTTGAAGTAAATATAGGGAACATGCTGGATGGAAAGCTCATCAACGCCGAATTAGCGCTCTTGCTTATGCCCTTAACATAAAAAAACCTTTTCGCTAAGCTCCTATACGCTTGAAAGTTTTTTAATAGCTTGAAGTTTGTAAAGTTTAACCCATCCAAATCATCATTGCCCGCAACGTAAGTTATCGGATTATCCCTTATTTTACCCTTTTCTCGCCAAACCAGATTCGGGACTTTAGATAAATCAGGATTTCCGCTGGTTACCTCTTCTACGGCTTTGAGAAAAGGGATTTCACCCTCGCCTTTTATGATGGCATCAATAAAAGAAAATTTTTCCATTATTTCTTCATAAAAATAACTGGCAGTAAGTCCTCCGAGGACAACAAAGATCTTCGAATTTATCGCCTTGATTTCTTTAGCAACCTGAATTGCATCATACGATTGGTTCTGCCATTGTAAACTTAAACCAACTATCTTAGGCTGGACCTCCTCTAAATAGCCCCTGAGAGAAAAACCGGGGTCTTCTATTTTCTCTACGCCTAGGTGCAAAATCTGGGTAGAGTATCCTTTTCGATAAACCAGATCGGCGATGGCAAATAACCCCATTGCTATCATCATAACAAACATGTGATCACCTATCAATTTATAGTAATTATCAAATTTCGGAACATGAATTAGCAAGCAATCTTTTTTCATAATCTTCTATTAAAATCTAATTTATCTCAGGCTTCAAGGCCTTCATCTTTGCCGTTTAATAAATAAAAATATAAGGGGATTTCCGGAAATCCCCTTATTAGCCTGAATTTTACTTTACCCCCGATATTTATTTTACCTCCATCGGCAGTTACATATACCGCATCCTGGTCAGAAATGGGGTTAAACTTAAAAGTTACTATATCCAGCGCAAGAGTGTTATTTGCTTTATGAAAAACAATATAGAACTTCATATTAGAAGGTAAATACATAATAAACTTATTCGGGAAACTCGCGGTCGACTCCTCTCTTGAAATATATACTTGATTAATCTTTCTCTCTTTTGCAAAAACTTTAAACCAAGTAGCTGCATCTTCTAGCGTCGAAATCTTTGTTTCTGAAGGATGAAGATAATCCCATTGGATTTTATTTTGTATCTCTGCCATCTTCAAGATATGAAAAAAGCAAACTATTGCGGTAACCAGTATAGGTAAAATAAAAAATCTTATTTTTATGCGCTTATTAACCGCCCTGATTGCAATCATTGCAAATATCGCTATTATCGGAGAAAATGCAGACATTGACCTTTCCATAAAACCATATGTGTTTATGGGGGGATTAAGACTGATCGGGGCCATCAAATTAGCTATGCCGAGAAAGGTAAAAACAACAAGAAAACATCTAAGAAACAAACGGTACCTTTTGTCGGAAAACTTTATGATTACGCCGATTATAAACAATGCCAGGAGGGGATAGCCTAAAGAGAGTAAGTAAGCAACCGGAGCTAACTCGCTGAATCTCCCAAGCCTCGAGAAATCATAAAATACCTGGCCGTACATACCTGCCGAACGTAATCCAATTTGGTAAAAAAAACGACCTAAAAAGTCGGATGACCCCAAAAACAAATAATTTAACAGAGCTAATAAAATTGTGGGGGCAAAAAGCAAAGGAATATATTTAAAACGCCTGCTTTCTTTCTCTAAACATAAGAAAAACCAAACAAATAAAATAAAATATCCTTCTATCCTAATCAAAGGAAGCAATGATACTAAAATTGTGGAAAAAAGATACTTTTTTGAAATGAATAAATATATGGCCAGAAGCAGGAAAAAACAAAAGATTATTTCTGGATGAAGCGATATGGAAATAAGAAAATATGCCGGGCTAAAAACGGTAATTATAATTACCAAAATTGCAAAAAAATCTTCAAACCCTAATTTTTTTGCAATTTTATATAATATGCACAGTGAGCCGCAAGAAAAAACAGCATTCATTAAGCGTAACGACAGCATGCCAACTGGGACCGTATGAAGAAAAACCGTTGCTATCACTGCGTAGAGGGGGCGGATATATGTATTAATAAAAACATGCCAGTCCAACAGTGAGATTTTAATAAGATAGTACCGGAATATTTCATCCGTAGTATAAAAAAATAGCCCGCCTATCTTTGATGCCTTTAAAGGGTCTGAAACAATCCAGCAAAAAAACAAGAAAACACCAAAAATTGACAATATTATTAGGCTGGGCAATAAAGGAATCCCTGATTTAAAGCTCAAGGATTTCACTTTACCCAACTGTTCTTTCATAAGGTTTAACCTTTCTGGAACTCGAATTCAAGCACCCCTGGCTAACGGTAATCATTCAGGAACTATAATTAGTATCTGAACATCTTGGACGAAATCAGGGTGTCTAAATAATCCCGGTATTTTTCTATTATTGCTGATTGACGGCCAGCATCCATCTTAATAGCAACCTTAGCCATCTTTTCGCAATAAGTACATTTGCTGCAAGATATAAAATCGCAATTGCCATTTATAAAATGATCTAAAAAGCCGTCTAGTTTACGATTATCAATATAGATTGGGGAGCCGGAAAAAAGGTTTTCTCCGCTTCTAAACCTGAATATATTTACCAAAAATGGTCGTAAAAAATACTTTATTTTATGGAATAAACTCGATTTGTTAAACAAGAAATTCTTAGTAGGATGGGGCAATAGATCCAGCAGGTTACCGTCATAGCTTCTATTCAAATACGCATTAATTATTAATAAGATTGCTTCTGTAACCATGCCTCTGTCAACAAGCTTAATACTATCTATGCCTATCTCCTCATAATAATGTATATCTTCGGGCCTGATCCAAAGAGAGCGGATAAATTCAACAGGATTTAGAAGGCGCATATATCCACATTTTAAAGTACAATAATCAATCATAAAACCATTGAGGCGGTGGCCGGATTGAGATGAATGCGCCGATAAAACAGAATGATATTTGTAAAAAGGACACTTATATAAACAGTGGAGATTGGCAATAAGTTGAAGCTCGCATTTTACATTCTGCCTGATATTTTCTAATAGCTTGAAGTTACGATTAACGTCTACTACGCTTAGAGTCAACTTATCTGCCCCCAGATCATTCCAATATCGCGCTCTTTCAACGGCATCTATGCCTGCTTGAGTGGATATGTTTACCTTAAATTCAGGGTAGCGCTTTTTTATTAGTTCCAAGAGATACGGAATGGCTACGGTAACCGAATCAACTCCGGCTTCCATTAGCCAGTCAAGAAGGCCGCATATTTTTCTTTGGCCAGATATAGTCCATTCTGAATTACCCATACAAGTTGTATTAAGAAGATAATTAAACTTGAGATTATTTTTATGAGCTTCAGCAATATGCACAACCGCTTTCTTTTTAGAAACATGCGGCACTAAGAAAGAAGGCCTTCCTCCCCCGATATAATCATAGGCAAGCTTGCCATATATTTCTTCAATTCCATCTTTTTTTAGTTTAGGTAATAAATCCGGGTCCCAATTAGTTGGAACAGAAAATTTCATCTCAATTCTCCAATTGCGATAAAACCTGATACCATTCCTAAGAATCTTTGTTTTATAATCTTCACCTTTGCCCGCTTAGGAAAAAGACAGAGAAACTCTTTTAGTTTAAGAAGGTTCAAGATATTTAAATCAGCAAAATACCCTCTATGCAGTATTTTATAAACCCGGAAACGTATTTTAAGGGGTAAATAATGTGCAAACGGAATTAAGGTATGCGTATCCAAAGGGAACCAATAGTTCGGGGTTGTAATAAAGACCCTTTTCCCTGCACGCATAATTTCATATATTAACTTTTTTTGTTCTTCAAAATTACCTGCATGTTCTACTACCGCGTTACAACATACAACATCAAAATAGTTATCCGGAAAGGGTAGGGCTTTACCATCGCCAAAAATTAACTTAAATTTATAAGAATGCTCATAAAATCCCTTATACTCCTTTGGAGAAGCGTAAGCCAAAGCTACAATTTTTTCCGGCCATTGATACCACTGCTCCAGGAAATTTGCGCCTAAGCACATATAAGGGGCAACTCCTATATCAAGAATCTTATCGTTCGGCTGCGGTTTTATCAATGAAATAAATATTTTATATTTTTTTCTTATGGAAGCTAAGATAAACTTTTCGCTTATTTTCCAGGCTAAACCTCCCGGCCAATCCCAAATTTTTTCTTTAAACAAGCCTGTTATTTCTTTCATAATATTTAATTTTGGCTGGTATTAACTTTTCTCGATAAAGCGCCTAAGAAATCTAATGCTGTCTTGATTTGAAGCACAAATCTTCCAGGGTCTCTCATGGTTTTAAGTTGTTTATAAAGGAATTGTTTCCTAAAATAAAACCTTCTGTATGCCTCTTTTACTTTATTCTGCATTAAACTATCCGTGCTCTTGGTTTTACTCCATCCGTACCAGCGTAAAGGACCAGAGTGAACATAACAAGGGTCGTTTTTATTATTACAATATTCATAAAATTTGGTAGTAGGAACGGGAGAGGCCACCTGGAACTGTGCGAAATCAAGATCCAGATCTAAGGCGAAATTGAGCGTATCTTTAATTGTCTCCGTTGTATCTCCATGCATCCCAAACATAAATGCCCCGGAGACCTCTATGCCTGCCTGCTTAGTCAACCTTACGGCATTTCTTATTTGTTCCAAGGTAATTCCCTTATCGCTAGAATCTAGGACCGTCTGGGATCCGCTCTCAAGCCCATAGCTTACCTGATGGCAGCCTGCTTTTTTCATCATCTTCAACAACTCACTGTCTACGGTATCCACACAAGAAAAACATCTCCATGAAATATCATATTTCTTATCAATAATACGCTGACAAAGTAAAAGCACCCTTTGTCTATTGATAGTTAAGGTTTGGTCTCTAAAAATGATCTCCCTTAACTTGATTTTATTTACTATCTCATCAATCTCTTCAATAACATTATCTAAAGAACGAAATCTGATTTTATTCATATACCAGATATTAACCTGGCAAAAATTACATTTATAAGGACACCCCCTGCTCGTATTCATCAGGGTAAACGGATTTCTTGCTGTAAAAGGCGCCCGGTATCTTTTGTTCGGCAGTAAATCCCTGGCGGGGAATGGGAGTGAATCTAAATCTTCAAGCAAATCCCTATCAGTAACAACAACCTCGTTATTTATTTTATAGGCCAGGTTACGGATAACCCGGCCTTTTATGATCTCTAGAAAAGGTTTTTCGAGTTCCCCTAAAATGACATAATCTACACTTCCTGAATCTAACGCTATTGCCGGATCCACGGTAACATTCGGCCCTGAAATAATTATTTTAACGGCGGGGTATCTTTCTTTAATCATTTTTGCAAGCAACAGGTCATCTTTGATGCTTCCCCAGGCCGAAGGAATACCCACAAACTTGGGCCTCTGTTTTACTATCATCTCAACGATTGTTTTATGGGGTATATGCAACGCGTTGGCGTCGACGAGACTTACGCTTACATTATTCCGTTGCAGCAGTGCTGCTGCAGATGCTAAGTCTAACGGCGGGTAAACCACTGACCCGGGTAGTTCTCCGCCACACCAGTCGCGAAGAAAATGGACATGTTGCCTATTTATGGTTGCTAAAGGATTTACTAAGAATACTTCTGCCAAATCTGCCTTTCAGAAAATATGACTAAATTATGAATCATACCATTTAGGTTTTTTAAGGCGCATAAAACCTGTGATTCCATTAAACTTCTCTTTTCCTAAAATGGTATCCATCACGCCAAGGAAAAGCATTTTCATTGTATTTCGGAGAAACCACCAGTAAAGCCCCCTCTTGTGCTTATATGGAGAGAATAACCCCCTGATTAACCAATGCGGCCGATATAATATATACCGTTTGTTAAGCTCCATGTTCAGCCTGGCAAATTCTTCCATTGACAATCCATTATCTGAACGCATTATGGGAGTAGACCAATCATATTGCTTAAAATCTTTTACCTCTAAAGAATCATTCTTTATTGCTTCCTGATAAAGGAATGTCCCGGGAACCGGAGCTACAGGATGGAAAGCCGGGTAATCTATGTCTATTTCAACAGCGTATTTTACCAAATCAAGCATGGATTCCCTGGTATCAAAAGGCAAGCAGGTAACAAAAGTTCCCTGCCGGAATACTTGCGGGTATTTATTCTTAAAAATAAGAAAAACCTCTTTTATTAAATCACGGGTATAAACTGATTTCTTGATCTTCCTGAGGTCTTCGGTACAACCGTGCTCCACGCCGATAAGCGGGTGGGTTAGCCCGGCCATAACCATTTTCTTTAAAACTCCTGCCTTTTCATCGCGTAGCAAATAATCCGCCCTTAAAAAAGCCCACCAATGCAAATCTTTATAGCCCCTTTTCAACAGTCCTTCACAAAAATCATTTGTCCATTTAAGATCAACATTAAAAGTCGGATCTGCCCAGAGTATATATTTTCTATTGTACCTTTTATAGGCAATATCCACTTCCTCCAGCGTCCTTTCTACGCTTTTTGTCCTATATCTTGGAGATACATCCAGCTCCCCCTTCTCTATGTCTGTTTTTAAATGCTGCCCCCAAAATGTCCACAGGGAGCAAAAATTGCACCTATCCACGCAGCCCCGGGAGTGCTCCAAGGTCACGCTTTGTGGCCAGAGATAGCCAAAAGGAGAATATTTACCCATCGGCATAAGGTCAAACGCTGGCAAAGCAAGCGTATTAAGGTCTTTTATCAACGGCCTGGAGGGTGTCCTGATTATCCGGCTGTTATTTTTAAAGGCTATGCCATTGACTTGGCATAAATCTTTATTTTCCTTAAGTGCCTTGATTAACTCTACAATTGTCTCTTCACCTTCAAACCTTACGATAAAATCTATAACAGAGCTGTTTAATCCGTATTCCACCATCCAGGAAAAAAAATGCCCTCCGGCAACTGTAATTATAGAAGTATCGATCTCCTTTGCTAGCTTAAACAGCCTGAGAGCCTCATGGGAATAGAGGGCTTCTTCTCCCGCTCCAACAATATCTGGTTTTTCTTCTTTTATCAATTTAGCTAAGCTCTCCCATCCTATTTTAAGAGGGGGGCAATCAATGATTTTTATTTCCAGATCCGGAAGTTTTAATCTTATCTCTGCAGCCAGACAAGGCAGCCCAAGAGGCAGGAGAAAATTATCTGATTCATTGATAAATGGCCAAAGATACCTGGGGGGCCTGACTAATATTATTTTTTTTATCTTCATCTGTTTATTTGTTATAAATATTGAACGTTAGGTTTATTCTAACATGCGGCGATAAACTTTCAATACAATTCGCCAAAAAAGCCCCGGTCATCAATATCAGCCGGGGCTAATTTCCATTCTTTAACAACAGGTTGTATTAATATAATTTATTGCCTCTTCTGCCTACCGGGTCAAACCCAAATAGCTTTTCCAACCGATGGGGTATTCTTTCTGAAAGAATAGACAAGCTTGCAGCGGCTAAAGATAATTTCTCAGCAAACAGGCCGCAGCTTTTTTTATGAGGCACCGCGGGATCGCCATTAAAAAAATAGTTCACGTTCAGGCAGGAGCCTGTTGAACGGCAAAGGCTGAACAAGTCGCAGTCTTTACGGCAATGCTCAAACCTTTTATTTATTTTTCCTATAAACGCTTGAAGCTTTCTGTCGTCAATGCCTCTTTGTACATCCCCTAATTCAAATTCATCCACCCCTAAAAAAGAAGTGCACGGATAAATCTTGCCGTCAATACTAACCGCAATCTGTCCCTTGGCGGCCGGGCAGCCTCCTGAGACTTCATGGTTATAATAAAGCCTTTGCATTAATTTAAAAAAACGGTTAAAGAATGTTTTGCTGTAATCCAGGTTCCCCGCGACAACATCATCAATATAACGCAATGCCAGTTTCTCGTATGTTTTACATAAAAGCTTATAATTTTCTTCCGTGCTAAAGAAACTTGTTTCTTGCCCGGGAAGGAACCTATGACAGGCATCTTCGCTTTCAAAAAGCTCAATCCTCTCAAACCCCAACCTTCTGAGATTCTCATACAATTTAACCATATCAGGGAAAAGCGGGGTAACTGTTGTCCTCCCTACCAGCCTTTTCATTATTTCCCTGGGCATTTTTTTAAGATTCCCTTCAATTATATCAAAACTGCCATCCTGATTTATAAAAGGCCGGTTATGGTCGTGTACTGCTTTAGGTCCGTCAATACTTACAGCAATTTGTACTCCCTTGCTAATCAACTCCTCGGCTACCTGCGGAGTCAAAAGGGTCCCATTTGTCGCCAACAAATAGTGGAATTCTAAACCCCATCTCCGCTGATTGCTTCTGCAATAATCAACTGTCGCCCTCAATGTCTCTAGATTCATTAATGGTTCGCCGCCATAAAAGTCAACTACCAGATTTTTATCTCTGCCGCGGGCTTTAACCAAAATATCCACCGCCCCCAAAGCAACCTCGGGAGACATAAATTCATCACGCTTATTATTGCTGAAACCCCCTCTTTTCTTGCCTGTAAATCTCCGATTAGAATATTTCCCGTGGTCATTCCAGCAATAAACACAGCGCAAATTACAGCTTGATGTTAAATTAAGGGTTAAATCAGTAAGCCCGGAAGATGCGTTTCTGTCAGTTACAAATGATATCTCTTTTTCAGAAAAAGGGAAAAGTTTTGTTATTCCGGAGGGTATATTGAATTTCCTGGCTAAGGCGGATATTTCTTTTTTGGAAGGATAATCTGTCAGAAGAGAAATGCGCTTATTCCATTCCTTTAACAGGCGATAGGTTTCCGGGGACAACTCGTAAAAGTCTCCCGTAGCTGTAGATATACCTATATGCCTGCCTAATTTATGGGATAAAACTACTGGCGGAATTATCTTAATAATAATTAACCTCTAAAAAATATAAAAAGAATAAATCTTTACCACAAAACCCTGCCTGATCGGCAATAGCGGGAAAGTTTTTTCTTCCCTTTTGTGGTTTTGTTGACTTTCTTTGCCTTTGTTTTCTTACTTGCTTTTTTTGCTTTCATCGCTACACCTCCATAAAAAATATACTACTAATATAGTTTTATTACAAGCACTATTTAAACCTCTGTCTACATGCTTATATCCACCCGAAATTCAGAATACATACCGTTTTTTACCGTTACCTTGCCATGGTAATCTTGGCGGTATTTAATTGAACGGTTAAACACCCCACCAACAGATATATTGCCCTGAATATATTTATTTAGCATATATCTCAGGCCAGCCCCGGCATGCATTTCGTTATATTCCAGAACCGTATTCTTTAGCCCATCTTTATTCACCTTATATTCATCCATTGTTATATCCGCCTGGCCAAAAATGGTGAGCTTTTCATTCAAAGCATAGGTTACTTCCGGCTGTTTAGGGACAATATTAAACGTCAATTTATCGGTGGGTTTATAGATAAAACCCAGCATCGGCATAACCGGGTCGCTCTCATGCGGAGTTATTGAGACCCCGGCAATAAAAGTTAATTTATCGCTGAACTGATGAATAAAGAAATACCTCTGGGCAATGCTCATGGCAGAGAAACGAATACTCCAATTATCCGTATGAAACGACGGAGCCAATCCTATTGTAAAATAAGTATCCTTCAGACTAAAAAAAGGCAGGGTAGTTTCTGCTCCTATGAATACTGAAGTCAAACGCGATGGAAGCTCTACTGCCGTAGTATTGGTTATCCCGATATATTTCGCCCCTAAAGCAAACTCCACGGGCAATTGCCCAAAAGCTTTCAAGGTATAGCTATATTCAGATGCTGAATCAACAATTCCGATCTTTCCGGATTGAGCGCCTGCGGGCCGGGAAGGCATATAGCGGGTATAGGTATCTAAATCATGGTTATAAAACTCTTCTTCTTCAACAATTGCTTTGCCTAGTTTTTGGCGATAAATAGAAGCGTCTGAGCTGGAATCCTCCCCTGCCCCATCCATAACCTCTTTCTGGATTTGATTCTTCAGCGCATCCTCTTCGGCATAAAGGTTAAATACAGGAAGAGTACAAATGATAACCGCCGCGGAAAAAATAAATTTCGCACTGAATTTATTTTTCTTATTTATAAACACATAAACCTTTCTTTTATTCAATACTAGTTCCGGCGGAGTTTTTTGTCAACAAAAAATACGCCCCGGCTGATAACCAGGGCGTATTTTAACTCTATCCAATAAGAATATTATGCTTTGTAAAACAAGGCTGCTTTGATGAATTCCCTAAACAAGGGGTGGGATTTATCCGGCTTAGACTTAAATTCTGGATGAAATTGTACCGCAATAAAATAGGGGTGATTTTTCAATTCCACTATCTCCACCAACCCCTTCTGCGGGTAAATACCGGAGAATACCATGCCTTTTTTCTCAAATATTTTCTTATATTGATTATTAAACTCATACCTATGCCTGTGCCGCTCAGAGATTAACCCTTTGTTATAAACCTTAAAAGCAAGGCTGCTTTTTCTAACTTTGCAAGGGTAAGCGCCTAAACGCATCGTACCCCCTAAATCACTATATTTCTTCTGCTCCTCCAGAAGGCTAATTACCGGGTATTTTGTCTGCTTAAACTCCGTTGAATTAGCGGCTGCAAAGCCGCATACATTCCTGGCAAATTCAATTACCGCGCATTGCATCCCCAGGCAAATACCTAAAAAGGGGATCCTGTTTTGCCTGGCGAATTTGATCGCCTTGATCTTGCCTTCAATACCCCGATAACCAAAACCTCCGGGAACCAGTATTCCTGACACGCCTTCCAACATTCTTTCAATTCTACCCTTTTCCAGGCTCTCGGAATCAATTCTTTTTATTTCTATCCTGGCATCATTATGAATGCCGGCGTGGATTAAAGCTTCATATATGGATTTATAGGCATCCTGCAATTCAATATATTTGCCAATTACGGCAATGGTAACTTTATTTTTCGGATTAAGCACTCTATTAACTACGCCCCTCTCCCAATCCTTAAGATCTGAAAACTTACAGATCAATTTAAAATGGCTCAGGATTATCTCATCAAGGATTTGTTTCTTAAAAACCAGGGGGACCTGGTATATAGAATCCATATCCGGGGATTCAATAACCGATTCTTTCCTGACATTGCAAAATAAGGAGATCTTTTCCTTAACACCATCGGTCAACGGCTCTTCAGTCCGGCAGATCAATACATCCGGAATAATCCCTATCTCGCGCAAAGTGCCGACACTATGCTGAGTAGGCTTTGTTTTTACTTCACCGGCTGCTTTGATATACGGGACAAGAGTTAAGTGAATATAGAGGACATTATCATACCCCATATCCAGCCTGAATTGCCTGGATGCCTCCAAAAAAGGCAGGCTTTCAATATCCCCCACAGTACCGCCAATTTCCACAATGATTATATCGGCCTTAGAAACCAGGGCACATTTCTTTATCCTCTCCTTTATCGCATCCGTAATATGCGGGATAACCTGGATAGTTTTTCCCAGATAATCGCCTTTTCTCTCCCGGGAAATAACCGAATTGTAGATCTGCCCGGTGGTTATATTGCTGAATTTTGATGAAATTGTGTTGGTAAAACGCTCATAATGCCCGAGATCTAAATCTGTTTCTGAGCCATCCTCAGTGACATAAACCTCCCCATGCTGGTATGGATTCATTGTCCCCGGGTCAACATTAATATAGGGGTCCAGTTTCATAAGGGCAACTTTTAACCCGCGGGATTCAAGAACTTTGCCTATAGAAGCAGAGGCAATACCCTTACCCAGGCTTGAAATAACCCCGCCAGTTATAAAAATATATTTAGACATTTACCCCCCTTTTTTTATAAAAACACCGCGTTAGATTAGTTATAAGCTATATTTTCCTGCTTAAAGACAGATTACTCTTTGCGAGACTACATCCGACATCACCCTTAAAGGCTTGTTACTGACATCATAAACCCCAATGATCTCTTCGTATTTCACAGATTCAGGCATAAGCTCGCTAAATAAATTCTTCAACTGCTTAAACCAGGAAAGGTTAAACAACGAACCATCCTTCTCGGGAAATAAAGCTACGTAAAATATATTTGTTTCCACCAAGTCCTGGAAGAAATGCGTCCCGAAGGACAATTCAGGCATAAGGTTACCGGCTGAAAAAGCCACCTCTGCAAGCACGGCAACATTATTTATCTCGGCAAATTTAACCGGTACTCCCAAAGACGGAGTAGTCGTCCCCCATCTTCCCGGGCCCATAAGCAGGGTGGGTAACTCTTCTTTATCTTTTATCATCCTGTTCAAATTCCCAACAATGTGGGCAATCTCATATTTATCCGATAGCAGTAGTTTATTATACTTTTCAGGGTCAACATAGATAACCCAATCAATCTTCTGAGAAATATTGCCTCCCAGAAAATAACCCTGAGAATCAAAAAGCAGGTCCTTTTTATTCACCTGCTCAGGCATCTCAACTTTAAGGCCCAGCCCCCGCGTCTGCAGCGGCCTGCATTGCAACAGGTTTATCTTAAAAGAATTATTCTTTGTAAAATTTATTGTAAATTCGATTTCCACGGGATAGTGATAAGTTAACTCAAGTAGCCCTAATATTGATTTTAATGAATTTACCAGCGGTTTATTTTCAAGGACTTTATCAAGGGTCAATATCCAATAATCCTTATCTCCCATCCCCCTCTCTTCCATCATACGCTTAGCCTCATCATCTTTAACAGCCACCAGCTCAACATTTGAAAAAGATTTTTCGCTAATCAGCTTCTCAAAAGGTATAGCCTGAAAAGCATTATCTTTTGTATTAATAATGTCTACCATATGCTGCGAATATTTCCTTATATCATCCTTCTCCGCATAAGGCCTGCGCAACGGCTCGCTTAATGCCGCCATCCTTGGATAGTCCCCTTCAACCCGGTTAACTGCCCTGGTACCTAAGCCGAATACAAGCCTAAGCATCCCTGCTTCAGGATCAATGTTTTTATTCCAAACATAGGTGTTATAAGAAACGCCTACTCCGGCCAGATCCGGGAAAAAGTAGTTTTTGTGGTGCGCACCGGAAACACGCTGCACCAGAAGAGCCATCTGCTCATCTGACTTATCCAGCCCTCTCTGTTTTCTGTATACCAGAGCGTCTTCATTCATAGTACTGGCATATATCTTCTTTACCGCCTCGGCAAATTGGATATATCTTTGTTCCGGGCTGCCCTGGTTGGCTAAAAAGATGCTTTCGTATTTACCAGCGAAGGCATTGCCAAAGTCATCCTCCAAAAGGGAACTTGAGCGGATGATCATCGGTGAGGAACCAAAATATTCCACGATTTGCTGAAAACGCTCCATTATCTCCTCGGGGAATACGCCATAAAGCATTTTTTCTTTGAGCACCTTTGCGATATTAAAATACCCTGCTTCGCTTTTCTGCTGCATATGCAGCTTCCACCATCGGTTGTGCACAATAAACGAATAGAATATATCTGAACCTATATAGAAAGAATCATGCGGCTCTGAAAGCTTATCCCAGTTAAGCAGCTTATCCTTTGAAAGTATCTTGCGGGCTAACAGCATTCCTACAGTCTTGCCGCCGATAAAGCCCGTACCGATTAAACGGGATTTTATCTCAACCAGTTCCTCCAGTGAAAAGTTACTTACCGCAAGCGAGAGTATTTTTTTATTCTTGGAAAGCATTAAATTGCAAAGCCGCTTTACCATTTCTTTCTTCTGCTTCAGCAAAGATTTGTTCTTTACCAGAGACTCCACTTCTAAAAATAGGCGGTCCCAGTAATCCAGGTTTCTCTTGGCATTCTCCGCTCCCCTCCTGCGGATATGCGATAATATTTCAACGGCATTAACGCTGTCGGTAATCGGGACAAAGTTATCCCCTTCCTTTTGATGTGGAAGGAACATGGTCGGAGAATACCGGTTCCACACTTTAAGGGGATGGATATAAAAATTCCCCTCGCAATGGTATACATCCATAAGCAGCTGGGTTGTTTCGCGTATACGGGCTATGGATTTAAACGAGTGGTTATTCCGGAGAATAGAAAAATAGGTTACTGTCTTGAGTTCATAAAGATACGGGCAGGTTACCATAAAAAAGTTGCCTATCATAAGGTCTGTTGCCCAGGCAGAGAGCAGCTCTGATAAGCAATCAAATACATAATAGGCCCCTTCGCCTTCTTGCGTAATAATATTATTTACTTTGGCGGTAAAGGATTCAAACCCGGCCTGGGCATTAAGCTCATACCGCTTTATCTGCCTGGATGGCTTAATCAACTCTTTATGTGTTGCGAACCTCATATAGACGATCCTCTTTTTTTCTTTTAAGGCCTGGCGCACAAAAGGTTTTACAAGGTTGGCATAATCATCCATATCGTCTATCTGCCAGACTACATTATCCCCCAGCCTTAAACCGGTAATTACACTATCTAAGCCTCTTATACCCGTGCTTATCATTTTCGCGCTCCTTTATATAACCGGTAAATTACTCTGCCCCATTAAATATTTATCCATAAAATAGGCGCAGCGCCTTCCTTCGGCGATAGCCCAAACTACCAGCGACTGCCCACGCCTCATATCTCCTGCGGAAAACACATTCTTAAGCGAAGTCGCATAATTCTTATCAGTCATAACATTTCCGCGGCTGTCAAATTCAACCTTAAGTTCATTAAGCAGACCTGATTGTTCGGGATGGAGAAAACCTACGGCAAGAATGACCAAATCGACGCTGATTTCAAACTCACTCCCGGGAATCTCCCGCATAACAGGGCAGGCTTTACCGTTTGCAGGGGAAAACTCAACTTTTACACAAGAGATTTTCTTAACATGATTCTTTTGCCCTATGAAACGCTTGGTTAATACCTGCCATTGCCGCTCTCCGCCCTCTTCATGGCTTGTTGATATTTTTAAAATCAAAGGGTAGTTTGGCCAAGGTTGAGATGAATCCCTGCATTCAGCTGGCCGAGGCAAAACTTCAATTTGAACTACGCAAGAGGCGCCTTGGCGATGAGCAGTACCCACACAATCAGAGCCACTATCTCCTCCACCGATAACTACCACTTTTTTGCCTTTAGCATCAATTAATTCTTCTTCCGGAATCTTATCTCCGGCAACCCTCCGGTTAGATTGAGTAAGATAATCCATGGCAAAATATATGCCCTTTAACTGTCTTCCTTCAACCTTAAGGTCTCTTGGAATGCGGCAGCCACCTGCCAGACATAGCGCATCAAAATCAGACAGGAGCTTATCCACAGAATAATTTACGCCTATATTTATGCCTGTTTTAAAAACAACCCCTTCTTCTCTCCAGATATCAAGACGCCTGTCTAAAATGTGTTTTTCCAATTTAAAATCCGGGATACCGTAACGCAAAATCCCTCCCGGCTTATTATCCCGTTCAAAAACAGTTACATTATGCCCTGCCCTGTTAAGTTGTGCTGCGCAGGATAAGCCCGAAGGACCTGAACCTATAACCGCAACCTTTTTCCCGGTCCTGCTCTCTATATGACATGGTTTAATCAATCCATTCTTAAATCCTGCCTCTATAATCGCTAGTTCATTTTCTCTTATGGTAACCGGCTGATCATTCAACCCGAGAACACAGGAATATTCACATAAAGCCGGACAAACCCGGCCGGTTATTTCAGGAAGATTGTTGGATGCCTCCAATAAGCTGAGCGCCTGTTTCCAGTTCCCCCCAAACATATGGTCATTCCACTCCGGGATATAATTACCTATCGGACATGCCCAATGGCAAAAAGGAGTTGAGCAATCCATACAGCGGCTTGCCTGTTCCTGCGATTGGCTTTCCGAGCGTATCCTATAAACATCTTTGAAATCTTTAACCCGCTCGCAAACCTGCCTGTAACAACCTGCCTGCCGGCCTAATTTCAGGAAACCCCGTTCCTCACCCATCGAGATCCTCCGCGATATCAAGTTTCTTCTCAATCTTGGCCCCTTCTAAAATACGCTTATACTCTACCGGCATAACCCTGACAAATTTCCTAAGTTGATCATGAAGGTTATCTAAAATCATTTTGGCCTTAATGCTCTTTGTATACTTAAAGTGATTGCTAAGCAAATGGTATATTGTATCTTTATCAGATTCTTTTATTCTCTCCAATTCAACCATATCCAGGTTACATCTTTGTTTAAATGTGGCGTCTTCATCATACACATAGGCTATTCCGCCAGACATGCCGGCGGCAAAATTATTCCCTGTCTTCCCCAAAATAATCACCCTGCCGCCAGTCATATATTCACAGCCATGGTCGCCCACTCCTTCAACAACAGCGTATAAACCGGAATTCCTCACGCAAAACCTTTCTCCTACTACGCCGCTTATATAGGCCTCCCCTGATATGGCCCCATAAAAAGAAGTGTTTCCCGCAATTATATTCTCGTCCGATTTATAGTCAACTTTTCTATTAGGGTATATGATAATCTTCCCTCCGGAAATCCCTTTTCCCACATAATCATTGGCCATGCCCTCTAATTCAAAGGTAATCCCCTTTGCTAAAAATGCGCCGAAACTTTGCCCGGCAATACCGTCAAATTTACAAACTATGGAATCCTCCAGTAATACCCCTTCTCCGCATCTCTTACAAACCTCTCCGCTTAACATCGCACCCACAGCCCTATCAGTGTTATTGACACCAAGCGCAATCTTTACCGGGAGGTTTTTCTTAACACGATCCTCCCATATCTCAATCAACTTTCTATCCAAGACCGAATCCAACGAGCTGTCTTGTTTAACTTTGTAATAACGTCCGACGTCTTCGGAGAGCTCCGGCCTGTAAAGAATCCGCGAATAATCTATCTGGCTGGCCTTCGCAGGGACAATTCCCCGGTTTAATTCCAAAAGATCCGTCCTACCGATCATTTCATCTATGCTCCTTAACCCCAGGCTTGCCATAATTTCACGCAGCTCAGCGACTATGAAATTAAAGTAATTGACAATATACTCCGGCCTGCCGCTAAACCTTTTTTGCAGTATATCATCTTGTGTAGCCACACCAACTGAACAATTATTAAGATGGCAATGCCGCAACATCACGCACCCGATTACAACCAGTATCGCCGAACAAAAACCATATTCCTCCGCCCCCAGCAAAGCAGCGATTGCCACGTCCCTTCCGGTGCGCATTTGTCCATCAGCCTGCAAGCGCACTCTTGAACGCAGATTATTCAACAATAGCGTCTGGTGTGTTTCTGAAATACCCAATTCCCATGGTAACCCGGCATATCTTATCGAGCTTCTGGGGGATGCGCCTGTTCCGCCATCCCCTCCCGAAATAAGAATCATATCCGCGTGCCCCTTTGCCACGCCGGCTGCAACAGTACCTACCCCCACTTCAGAAACAAGTTTTACGCTCACCCGGGCTTTGGGATTTGCATTTTTTAAATCAAAGATCAGCTGGGCAAGATCTTCAATAGAATATATATCATGATGCGGAGGAGGCGAAATCAATGTTACCCCCGGAGTTGTATACCTGGTCCGGGCAATTATCCCGCTTACCTTATGCCCGGGCAACTGCCCTCCTTCTCCAGGTTTAGCCCCCTGAGCAATCTTTATCTGTATTTCATCGGCGTTAACTAAATAATTTATAGTTACCCCAAATCTGCCGGAGGCAACTTGTTTTATAGCGCTCCTTCTGGAATCACCGTTAGGCAAAGTAATAAACCTGTTGGGATCCTCTCCGCCTTCTCCGGTATTAGATTTACCTCCTATGCGGTTCATAGCGATAGCAATTGTCTCATGCGCCGAACCGCTTATTGAACCAAAACTCATTGCCCCCGTAACAAAGCGCTTTAAGATTTTCTCTGCCGGCTCAACATCCTCAATAGGCACAGGATTTGTTTTCTTAAAATTAAGCAGGCTTCTTAAAGTAACCGGATTTCCTGATTGGTTATTAATCAAATCTGCAAACTCCATGTATTTATTATAATCCGCATTGCGCGTGGCATCTTGTAAAGCGGATATGCTCTGCGGGTTCCAGAGGTGGAATTCTCCATCCCTTTTCCACTGGTATACTCCTCCGCTTGTCAAATAAACTTCACCGGCGGATCTTTCGGCATAAGTATCCTTGTGCCTCTGGATGGTTTCTTCTATTATGCCCTCAAGACCTACTCCTCCGATACGCGACACGGTGCCGGTGAAATATTTCTCCACGAATTCACTGCTCAAGCCCAGGGCCTCAAATATCTGCGCGCCGCGGTAGCTTCTAAGCGTAGATATACCCATCTTAGAAAGAATCTTTAAGATCCCGTCAGTCAACGCTTTATTATAATTCTTCAGGGCCTCCTCGGAATCCAGCTTAATCTCTTTTTCCGCGATAAGATAATTTACCGCCTCATACGCAAGATAAGGATTTACGCAATCCGCGCCAAAACCAAAAAGCAGGGCGAAATGATGCACCTCTTTCGGCTCTGCGCTTTCCACAATTAAAGCCACCTGCGAACGTATGGTTTTCTTCACCAGGTATTGATGAATAGCACTTGTTGCCAAAAGCGCGGGCAAGGCAATATTATCCTTATCTGTTCCGCGGTCGCTTAAAATAATGAATGAATAACCCTGCTCTATCGCATATTCCGCTTCAAAACAAACCCTCTCCAGGCTGCGCACAAAACCATCCCTGCCGCTTGAGGCATCAAAAAAAGTATAGATGGTCTTGGCCTTGAAACTGTTTATGCTGATATCGCGTATTTTTTCAAGTTCTGCATTTGTAAGAATAGGATTTCTTACCCTGAGTTTATGGCTATGCCTGGGGCTCTCCTCCAGTATATTTTGCTCCGGCCCGATAAAACTCTCCAGGCTCATCACAAGCTTTTCCCTTATTGAGTCTATAGGGGGGTTAGTTACCTGAGCAAACAACTGCTTAAAATAAGTATAGAGCACCTGCGGTTTAGAAGATAAAAAGGCGTGCGGGATATCACTGCCCATAGAGCCAACAGGTTCTTTGGCTTCCACGGTCATAGGCTTGATAATCATCTTCAGGTCTTCTCTTGAATAACCGAAGGCTTTGAAGTTTTCCAGCAAGCCATGCGGCGTCCTCG